>Ga0265298_10002327_pt1 | contig 26640 bp, 23 predicted proteins | sample AusTroGonzalo_MG_3_FD_193486 | JGI IMG/M metagenome (GOLD analysis project Ga0265298, IMG submission 193486) | Bovine rumen microbial communities from tropical cattle in Woodstock, Queensland, Australia - Gonzalo_01 | ecosystem: Host-associated > Mammals > Digestive system > Stomach > Rumen ...
TGGCCTTCCCCGCGACAGGAAGTGGGACTGGCATCCTCTCGCCAAGGTGGGCGACCGCGTCTCCGCCGGTGAGTTCCTCGGCTGGGTGACTGAGGGCATTTTCGACGAGAAGACCATGCCTGGCCACAAGATAATGGTTCCGTTCGCCTTTCGCGGCGTGTACACCGTAAAGGATCTCGCCCCCGCCGGCGACTACACCGTGACCGACGACATCGCGACCCTGACCGACGCTTCCGGCAAGGACGTGAAGGTCCAGATGATGCAGCGCTGGCCGGTGAAGGTTCCGATCAAGTGCTTTACCGAGCGCCTTGAGCCGACCGAGACTCTCGAGACGACCGTCAGGACTATCGATACGTTCTTCCCCGTCGCGGTCGGCGGAACATACTGCATCCCCGGGCCCTTCGGCGCAGGCAAGACGGTTCTCCAGCAGACCACCGCCCGCTACGCGAAAATCGACGTTGTGATTTCCGCCGCGTGCGGCGAGCGCGCAGGCGAAGTCGTGGAGACCCTTAAGGAGTTCCCGGAGATCGTCGACCCGAAGACGGGCCAGTCGCTCATGAAGCGGACGATCATCATCTGCAATACATCCTCCATGCCGGTCGCCTCGCGCGAGGCTTCTGTGTACACGGCCGTGACGCTTGCGGAATACTTCCGCCAGATGGGTCTCAATGTGCTGGTGCTTGCAGACTCCACCTCCCGTTGGGCCCAGGCCATGCGTGAACTTTCGGGCCGTCTCGAGGAGATCCCCGGCGAAGAGGCGTTCCCCGCCTACCTCGAGAGCCGCATTGCCGCGTTCTACGAGCGCGCCGGCCGCGTAAAGCTGAAGAACGGCGCGACAGGCTCCGTTACGATCGGCGGAACGGTATCGCCCGCAGGCGGCAACTTCGACGAGCCCGTGACCCAGGCCACCCTGAAGGTCGTCGGCGGCTTCCATGGCCTGAGCCGCGCCCGCTCCGATGCGCGCCGCTATCCTGCGATCGATCCGCTGGATTCCTGGAGCCACTACAATTCCGTCATAGAGCAGCCGCGCGTCGAGAAGGCCCGCTCGATTCTCCGCAAGGGCAACGAAGTCGGACAGATGATGAAGGTCGTCGGTGAAGAGGGCACGAGCCTCGCCGACTTCACGACCTATCTCAAGGCCGAGTTCCTCGATGCCGTATACCTCCAGCAGAACGCGTTCAGCGATTCCGACGCGACTACGCCGATCGAGCGCCAGAAGGTCATGTTCGACGTCGTCGAGAAGGCGCTTGAGAGCGATTACGGCTTCAAGGAGAAGGACGAAACGCGCAAGTTCTTCATGGACCTCCAGCAGACCTTCATCGACTGGAACGACAAGCCTTTCCTGTCCGAGGAGTTCAACGCGCTCCGGAAGGATCTGGACGGCAGGATCAATTCGGCATCAATAAAGTCCGCCTGAACATGAGAGCGAAGACATATCTCGCGCTGGCCGCACTTGCGGGTTCCGCCGTCGTGTCAGTGCCGACCATCGCCGATGACGATGCAGGCGCCACGGATGCGGGCGCGGCGTCCGCAACGGCGGTGGCCGAAGGAAGCGCCGCTCCCGTCGAGGAGACTATCGATCCTGCGACCCTCGACGGCCGCCTGAAGAAGCTCTTTCTCGACAGGGGCGAGCTTACGTGCCTTACGATAAGGCCGAGCGATTTCGGCATCGCGAACGACGAGAAGAAGACCCCGCCGCCGATCGATGTCGAGAAGATCGACGCCCAGGCCGTGTACCGCGCGCTGAGGACGATGAAGACGGAGCAGGACGCTCTCATGGCAAGCGCCGACATGAATTCCGCAAAGGCCCACATGAGCGCGTTCGACGCTGCCGTAAGGGACTACGAAAAGGCGTCCAAGGCCGGCAAGGACAATACGGCCGCCTCGTCCATCCGCCTTGCATTGCGGCTTCTCAGGGAGAATCCGTCCGCCCAGGCGCGCACGCTCCTCGAGCAGAAGGTCGGCTCGCTGAAGAAGCAGTGCAAGCTCGCCGACTACCATATCATCGGAGAAGTGCGCGGCTACAAGCGCGAATGGCTCGCGACCGGCAAGCTCGGCTATACCGTCCCCGAGCTTCCCTCGATGGTCGAGTCGATGTTCGCCGACGGCGCCAAGAACGCCGAGAACAACAAGAAGGCCCTTGCCCTTGCGATAGAGAAGAAGTGCCTTGTCCTGTGGTCCACGTATTCCAGGGCCCTGAGCGCCGCGGACGGCATAAAGGCGAGCGCGACGTCCACGGAGGCCAAGAAGCACATCTCCAAGCTCGAGACGGCGATGACCGAGTACGAGACCCTCCGCCTGAGGCCGTGCGGCAGGGCGGCCTACAGCGCGATCGAGAAGCTCGAGATAAAGGCCGAGGTCTCGGCTGGCTATGCGCAGATGCTCGAGTCGATCTATTCCCAGGTTTCGGAGCCGTCCATCCAGAAGCAGCTAGCGCCTAAGCTGGAGGCGGAGAAGAAGATGGCAGAGACGTGCGAGGCAAACGTAAGCAAGGCCAAGAAGAAAGAGGCAGAGCAAAGGATGGGCCCAAGGGGCTTCCGCAGCTGATTTAGTCACCAAACCGAGGTATCGCAATGTTCAACAACAAAGTCTACCACAAGATCGACGCGCTTTCGGGATCTGTCGCGACCCTTAGGGCCGAAGGCGTGAAGTACAACGAGATCGCCGAGATCGAGAGCCGCGCGGGGACCTCCCTCGCCCAGGTCATCAAGCTCGACGGGCCGAACGTGACGCTGCAGATATTCGCCGGCGCGCGCGGCGTCGATACCGCCGCGAGGGTGCGCTTCCTTGGCGAGACGATGAAGGTTCCGTTCTCCGACGCTCTCCTCGGTCGCGCCTTCACTGGCACGGGCGTTCCGCGCGACGGCGGACCCGCCATCAGCGAGAACCCCTCGCCTATCGGTCAGCCTTCCGTCAATCCGGCGAAGCGCATCATGCCGAACCGAATGGTGAAGACGAACATTCCGATGATCGATCTCTTCAACTCGCTCGTCATTTCGCAGAAGCTTCCGATCTTCGCGAAGGCCGGCGAGCCCTACAACGAGCTTCTCGCGCGAATCGCGCTTCAGGCCGACTCGGATGTGATCGTCATCGGCGGCATGGGCCTCAAATACGACGAGTACCTGAAGTTCCGCAGCACCCTCGACAAGTCCGGCGCTCTCGCGAAGACGGTGATGTTCGTCCATACCGCCGCCGATCCTACGGTGGAGTGCGTGCTTGTCCCCGACGTGTCCCTCGCGGTGGCCGAGAAGTTCGCACTGCAGGGCAAGGACGTTCTCGTTCTCCTGACCGACATGACCTCGTTCGCCGACGCGATGAAGGAGATCGCGATCACGATGGAGCAGATCCCTTCGAACCGCGGCTATCCGGGCGACCTCTATTCCCAGCTCGCCGCCCGCTACGAGAAGGCCGTCGACTTCGACGGCGCGGGCTCGATAACGATTCTCGCCGTGACTACGATGCCCGGCGGCGACGTGACCCACCCGGTCCCGGACAACACCGGTTACATTACGGAAGGCCAGTTCTATCTCAGCAACGGGCGAATCGAGCCCTTCGGCTCCCTCTCGCGCCTCAAGCAGCAGGTCAACAAGGGTGTCGACAAGTTTGTCGATGTCGACGGCAGGAAGGTCAACATAAACAAGACGCGCGAAGACCACCGCACGATCATGGACGCCATGATCAAGCTCTACGCGCAGTACAAGGAGACGATCGAGAAGCAGTCCATGGGCTTCAAGATGTCCCATTGGGACCAGAAGCTTTTGAGGTACGGCGCGATGTTCGAGGAGAAGATGATGGACCTCTCTGTCAACATCGACCTCATCGACGCGCTCAATCTTGGATGGAGGATCCTTGCCGACTGCTTCGACAGGTCCGAAGTCGGCATCCCCTCGAAGTTGAGCGACAAGTTCTGGCCCAAAGGCTAGACATGGCGGATTTTGCGTAGCACCGTGTGGCGCGTCGCATTTGCTAGACACAATCACAAACAAAGGTAAAGAAAATGAGCGAAGATACAAATACGGTAAACCCCGCCCCTGAGACCGAAGCGAAGCCTGGCTGCCAGCAGGTCCAGACGATCATCACATGCTACGGCGACAAGGTCAACTCCTTGGTCGAGAAGCTCCTTGGCCTCGTCGGCGACCATCCTTGGGAAGCGTGGCTCGCGAAATTCAACGGCTGGGTCGGAACCTACCTCCCTGCGGTCATTGCGGTAAGCGGCGTTCTCGCGTTCATCACCGGGCTCGTGTCCGCAATCCGCTACGACGCGCCCCTCTCGATCGTCATCTCCCTCATCGGCGTGCTCATCGGCACTCTCTTCTCCATACACCTGACGCCGAAGGCGCTCGCGCTTTCGCGTTCTTTCATCGAGAAGGGCGAAGCCGGCGCGATGCGTCCCGAGCTCCTCTACATCCTCAAGGTCGTTCTTGGCCTCGGCGGGATAGTGCTTGCGATATACTTCATCCTTCAGTTCAATTCCGAGGCGTTCGTTGCCGGGCTCATTGCGCTCGTCGTCGCGCTGCTGGCGATCATCGTGTTCTCCAGGCCTGCGATCGTCGGCATCAAGGCCGACTATCCGACCAACGGCGTCGAGGAGTCGATTACGATCCTTCTTTTCCCGATCAAGTTCGTGCTTGCGCTGCTGACGTTCGTCGTCGGTGTCGGCACCGTGGGCGTGTTCGTGTATGGAATCGTGATGCTCTTCAGCAGCGGAATGGAGGGGGCGCTTTTCCTGCTCGGCGCGGCGCTCCTGCCGTTCATTCTGCCGATCGTCGTGTATTTCACGTACCTGTGCACGGCATTCGTGCTTGACTTCTACCGTGCGCTCGTCTCGATTCCGCGCAAGCTGGACGATGTCCGCAAGGCGCTTGAGGCCAAGTAAGTCCCTTGCCCCAGGCATGAAAGCCGGCGAGCCCTCCTTCGGGGGCTCGTCGCTTTTTGCGAGGAGCTACGCTGCAGTTCCGGCGACCACTTGACGGGCGGAAGGGGAAAATAGTATACTACGCACTCTTCCATCTGGATCGGGCCTGAAAACCGACTGCCCGACCGGCAAGGAAAAAGCAAAGGAAAACGAACATGCCTAAGATGAAAACGAAGAAGTGCGCCACGAAGCGCATGAAAATGTCGGCGACGGGCAAGGTTATGCGCTCGCAGGGTGGCAAGGCCCACCTGAACAACGGGAAGACCCGTGCAAGGAAGCGTAACCTCCGCGGCCGCACAGTCACCGACTCCACAGTAACCAAGACCTACACGCGTGCGCTGCAGGCCTAAGAAAGGAACATAAGACAATGCGTGCCACTAACGCCCCTGCTTCACGCGAACGCCGCCGCCGCCGCCTTGCCCTTGCGAAGGGCTTCTACGGCGCCCGTTCCAAGCTTTTCCGCACCGCCACCGAGGCGGTCGATCGCGCGATGCGCCTCTCCACGGCCCACCGCAAGCTCCGCAAGCGCGAATTCCGCTGCCTCTGGATCGCCCGCATAAACGCGGCGACCCGTGCGGAGGGAATCAGCTACTCGAAGTTCATCGCCGGCCTTACCAAGGCTGGAGTCGTGCTGAACCGCAAGATGCTCAGCGAGATCGCGATTCAGGATCCCGCGGGCTTCAAGGCGATCGTGGAGATCGCCAAGAACGCCTAAGGCTTCTGGTTCAGCAAATCCATAACGCCGCGACGTCTTGCGTTGCGGCGTTATTTATTATATACTATCTACAAAACTCTAATTGAGGCTTTAGGAGGTCCAATATGGTAGAAGACATGCAGGGCAGGGAAATTGTCGAGAACAATGACCCTCTGGCGGCGGAGATCCGCGATACCGACATTGTGTTTGATTGTCCGCATTGCGGCAAGAATCTTGTGATCGACTACCGCGGCGCAGGGTTGCAGATAAAGTGCTCCGACTGCGGCGAGTCCGTTCTCGTGCCGATTCCGGAGGGCATGGAGCTCCACGACCTTGATCTCGATGCGGGCGAAGTCCTTAAGCAGCTTTTCGCCACGCGCAAGAATTTCCAGAAGGCCGAGCTTGAGATTGAGGCTCTCAAGGCGCGCCTTACCCAGCTTCAGGAAGCGCTTACGGTAATGCAGGAAGTGGTTTCGGAAGGACTTAAGTGAGTCTTTCCTCGAAATCGCGCTTCGTGAACGCTTTGACGTTCGCGCGGCTTCCGCTCATATTCATCTGGCTTGGGTTTGCTGTCGCGCAGGAGCTACGGGGCGGGTTCTGGCTCGGCGCCGTGGCGTGCCTGGCGATGGGAGCGTCGGGTCTTACCGATCTCTTTGACGGTCACCTCGCACGAAGGTGGGGCGTCGTATCGAGCCTCGGGAAGATGGCCGATCCTCTGATGGACAAGATGTTCTACCTTGTCGCGTTCCCCGCCCTTGTATGGCAGGCGGGCCATCAGCCTGGCGGCAATACCCATGCGATGGTGCTTCTCGGGTTTACGATCCTGTACATGCTCCGCGATACGTGGGTTACGTTCATGCGGACGGTCGGCACAATGTTCGGCGCCGATGTCGCAGCGATGTGGCTCGGGAAGGTCAGGACTGCGCTTTCCTTTCCCGGCGCCGGGTGGATATACACCTACCTCGCGTTCCATCAGCTCGTGCCGGAGCCGCTCCGGCGTCCGTGGCTCATAAGCTGCTATCTGTTCGAGGCCGTGCTTGTGATCCTTACTATCATCAGCCTCGTCACATACACCGCCGCATACGCCCCGTACCTTGAAAAGGCACTTGCGCGAAAGTAATTTTTGTGCGATAATATACACAACAACCAAAACTACAAGGAAAAATACAAATGAAAAAGCTCTCAAAAGGTTTCACGCTCGTCGAGCTACTCGTGGTAATCGGTATTCTCGGCATTCTGATGGGTGCGCTGTTCCCCGCGATTTCGTCCGCAATGCTTTCTGCGCAGACGAACGCTCTCGCAATGCACGGCCGCAATCTCTTCATCGGCATTACCCAGGCGAACGTCGACCGCGAGAGCCATGGCCGCAGCTCCGTCTGGCCCAAGAACCAGAACAAGGAGGATGGCCAGGGAGAGGATATCGCCTTCAAGGGCTATACCGGCAGCCAGGCAGACCAGTACTTTGACGACCTCTTCGACATGCAGAACTACGGCACGACCGCGTGGAGCCCCTATGTCGACGTCGACATCAAGTTCGTCTCTGGCGCTGGCGTTTCGGCCTACAAGGGCAACAAGACCCTCAAGGGTTGCGTCGCCTGGAAGGTTGTGTGCGACCTGACCGACGACATGCCCGATATCGTTCCTGTGCTCGTCTCCCGCAACATCTCCACCGACAACTTCATCACCGAGAGCACGAAGGAGACTCTCTCACAGACGAAGCAGGAGTCGACCGATACCGCCTACACCCAGCCCTTCGGCAACAAGGCCTCGGTCATCATCCACAAGGGTGGCGCCGCCGGCGTCTACAAGGGCCGCTACCAGTCGCTCTCCGACTTCTACGACAAGCAGACCGTCACGTTCGTGGAAGGCTCCCGCATCGAGTACCTCAAGCCCTCCAACAAGTAAATCGTGATCGTCAGGGTCGCGATCGACCTTGCGCTCGACAGGCTCTTCGACTATGAAGTGCCCGAGGCGCTCAAAGAGAAGCTGGCCGTCGGCCAGCTTCTTTCCGTTCCTTTCGGGCATAGGGAGGCGAGGGGCTTTGCTGTGGAGGTCGGGGAACGGGGAACGGGGAACGGGGAACGGGTGCTGAAGCCGATAACGGCAATCGTCGAAGAAGCGCCGTTCTTCTCGCCGGCGCTTATCGAGCTTGTGAGGCGTATCGCAGCCTACACAGCGGCGCCTCTGGAGAGCGTCTTGCGCGCGGCGCTGCCGGCCGCTGTATTGAAGCGCAACGCGAGGGCCAAGGAGCAGCTTTTCGTGGAGCCTGTCGGCGGCGCGATCGGGACATCGTCAGTTACCGCGCGACAGAAATGGCTCTACGACCAGATCGTCCGCCTGGACGGCGGCTGGATGGCGCAGCTGTGCGCCGAGCTCAAGACAACTCCGGCGCTCATTCGAGCGCTTGCCGGGAAGGGGCTTGTCGAAATCGCCGCGCGCGCGAGGCGGCGCGACCCTCTCGCCGGTCGAAGGACGGTGCCGTCGAGGGCGATGAAGCTCAATTGCGAGCAGGAGAAGGCGCTCTCGGCCATCGGCGAGCTGGGGAGTCGAGCACCGTCATCTTCGGCGACGCTCCTCCTGCATGGCGTGACCGGCTCCGGGAAGACGGAGGTGTATCTGCAGGCGATCGCGGGAGAGCTGGATAAAGGGCGTGGCGCGATAGTGCTTGTGCCGGAGATCGCCCTTACTCCCCAGACCGTGCAGCGTTTCGCATCGCGCTTTGGCGAGCAGGTTGCGGTCCTCCACTCCGCGCTTTCGGACGGCGAGCGCTACGACGAGTGGCACCGCATCCGCCGCGGAGAGGCGCGCGTCGTGGTAGGTCCGAGAAGCGCCGTCTTCGCACCGGTGGCCAGCCTCGGCCTTATCGTCGTCGACGAAGAGCATGAGCCCAGCTACAAGCAGGAGGACAACCCAAGGTACCATGCGCGCGACGTGGCGGTCTTGAGAGGAGTCATAGAGGGCGCGGCGGTCGTGTTGGGCTCCGCGACGCCGTCGCTCGAGAGCTGGCTGAACGTGAAGCGCGGCAAGTATGCCTACGCGGCGATGTCGAAGCGGGCGGGAATGGGCTCGCTTCCGCAGGTGCGTGTAGTCAATATGATGCATGAGCCGGGACGGCCGATATTCTCCGCGGCGCTCCTCGACTCGATTCGCCAGAGGCTCGACCGCGGCGAGCAGACGATACTTTTCCTGAACCGTCGAGGGTGGTCCCGCTCTGTTTCATGCGAGAAGTGCGGTCACGTCGTCACATGCGGGAGATGCGACCTTCCGTACACGTACCACCGTGCAGGAGAGTGCCTCAGGTGCCACGTGTGCGGAGGGTGGGCGCCTGTTCCTCTGCGATGCCCTGCGTGCGGCTCGGAAAACATCACTTTCCGCGGCATAGGCACCCAGCGCGTCGAGGCGGCGCTCAGGAAGTGCTTCCCGCACGCTGCGATCCTCCGCATGGACGCCGACTCTACTTCCCGCCGGCATTCGCATGATGACATCCTTTCTGCGTTCCGGCGCGGCGACGCCCAGATACTCCTCGGTACGCAGATGATTGCGAAGGGGCTCGACTTCCCGAATGTCACTCTGGTGGGTGTCCTGAACGCCGACAGTTCCCTGAACATGCCTGATTTCCGCGCCGGTGAACGCACATTCCAGCTACTCGCCCAGGTCGCAGGCCGGGCAGGGCGCGCGGAGCTGCCGGGCGAGGTTGTCGTTCAGAGCCTGGATCCCTCAGCTCCGGCGATCGTTTTTGCCGCGCGAGGCGACTACGAAGGGTTTGCCGCGCGCGAACTGAAGGATCGCCGGGAGAGCTTTTTCCCGCCTTACTGCCATCTGGCGGTGATAGGCTTCAGGTCGGAGGACTTGAAGCTGGTGACCCGGTGGAGCGACATGTATGCGCAGTCGCTTATGGCTTTTGCAAAGGCGAGGCCCCAGTCGAATCTGCATGTGTCCGAGGCTGTCCCGAGTGCGCTTGAGAAGGCGGACGGGATCCATCGCTGGCAGGTCGTTCTGCGCGCGACGGCGGCGAGTGCGATTGCGGCGGCATGGCGCTGGATCCTCTCGGAGCGCCCTGCGCCGAAAGGCTTGCGCATTTCCATTGACATGGATGCGCACAATCTGGCGTAATCCAGAATGGCGAACTGGGGGGGCGTTGACGGCGAAGCGTCCGATTTGGTATAATGCAAAATGACTCTAAGCAGAAGGGGAGGATTAAGATGAAAATATCAAAGGCTTTTACTTTATTTGCTGCGGCGCTTTGCGCTGCCGGCGCGTTCGCTGATGCTTCTAACTTGCTTGTGTCGTTCTATTCTACGGACGACTATTATGCCGATGGAACCCGAGTCCTGCCAGGCGAGTGGTATGCGCTTTGCTGGTCGCCGCGCACCGAGTTTGGCGGCATCACCTACGATTTCAAGCCTGCTGTCGAAGGTGACATCATCTTTGATATGATGCCTCGTGCCAAGGTTTATGAGGATGGCAATGTCGGTTGCAAGTACACAGTATTTCAGATTGATTCGCTGAAGGTGCCCTCGGGCGGCAACTACTTCGTCTATCTGCTCGATACGCGCAATGCTGATGGCACGGCAGTTGCAAAGGAGACGACGAATGAAGATGGAACCCGCGTTCCCGATACAACGCTGAGCGGAGCCTCTGTCTCTGGCAGCTACACAGCCACCGCCTTTAACGGAAAGAGGGGTAAGAAGCGCACCGCTACTGCTTCCAATGTTGCGAACGGCAAGATCGGCACATGGGACGAGTCGGCGCTTCCTGCTGACTTCAAGACGCCTCGCATTGTAGATTTCAAGCTCATTGACAGCGCGACAGTTCGTATCAGCGTCGCGGACATGATGCCTGGCGTCAAGTACAACGTGAGAATGGGCGCGACCCCGTCGGAGATGACAAGCTACAGGGTTCAGGCCCCGAAGACGGTTGCAGTCGAGGGTGAGACTGTTCCGTTTGAGGTCTCGGCAGCCGATGCAGCGTTCTTCCAGATTGTCCGCCAGCCTATCAGGCAGAAGGTGGAAGAGTAAAATTTAGGTGGAAAGGATTCTCAAGATGAAGAAATCGATTTTGTTTGCGTCGCTCGTTGTTGCAGGGGTTGCCATTGCCGCCGCGCCCGAGATTACATGCGACAATGTCCTCGGCGTTCTGCCAGTCAGTGTTCCCAGCAATAAGGTTGAGATAATACTCTCGGTTCCTTGGGTGGAGCCGGGTGGCAATAGCGATACTGTTGCGGTTTCAAATCTTGTAAAGACCGCTGGTCTAAGTACAGGCCAAGATGGTTTTAAGCTTGACTGGTACGACATTGCAAATACTAATTTTAATTTCTTTCTTTTGGATCGCAGGGCTGGGACAAATTATTGGGATGAGGCCAGTAAAAACAATCGCATTAATCCTGATGTGTGTGCGATAAAGCAGGGAGAGGCTCTTATGCTTACCATCTCCACTGTTGAAGATCCTGTGTTGACGAATACGTTTTACATAGTCGGTCAGGTTGGAACCAATGCAACGATTACGACAACGATTACTGGGGCAACAGTGACAGAGACCGTTGCGGGTATCAAGACAAATGCAACATGGACATTGCTTGCGCCGCCCAATGCAAGCACTTCTGCAATTCCGTTGAACGGCGAGGGCGGAATTTTTGCTGCGGAGAATATAGTATCTGGTGCAATTGATCAGAAAGATGAAATCGTGACCGACTCTTACGGCGTACAGGTTCTCAGATATGTCCGTACTGATGATGAGGACTTATATGAGAACAATAATGAGCGGTGGACGGTTGAATCTAGAATCAATCGGAATGCGAATGTCCCTGCTGGTCGAGGATTTTGGTATAAGAGGTGTGCACCAACAGATTTGAAGATCAAGTGGTCGCCGCCTAGAGTAAATCAGTAATTTCCATTTGATAGTTTAACGAGGAGAGTTGCAATGAAGAAATTCCTTTTATTGGGTTGCATGATGTTGCTGGTATCTGCCGCAAATGCATCCTATCTGTATTGGCAGATTGAATCAGATGATGACGCGACCGCAACGCTTCAAACTAATAATGGCGGTAGTGGAGACTCTGCTGTCACGGTATATGCGGTTGTTGATGATGGTTATGGTAATGCCATTTTGGCGCCGACAGAGACATTGGTCCCTGGCGTAGTCTATGCAATTGATAGTACCACTGTAAACAGTGGGTATTCCTATTGGGTAGAAATGTCGAATTCTTCAGCTACTGCTACAAAATACACAGGATCAGACTTTGCAAGCATGACCTATAGTGATGCTGCCGAGACTACATCTTTGGCGGATATTGCCGATGGAACCGTCCCTGTAGCAACATGGCATGCGAGTTCTGGTTCTATGTCGCCTGCACCCGAACCGACGAGTGCGATTCTGATGTTGTTTGGCGTTGCGATGCTTGGACTTAAGCGTAAGCAGAGGAGGCTTGCATGAGCAGAGTCACGGCGATGGAGAGTGACGATATCGCCGCAGAGATCGCCCAGACCGAAAGAATCGGGCTGGGCGATTTCATTATCGCGGTTGCCTTGGCGGTCGTAACATTCCTTGGGCTTTCGACATGGGCCTACCCGTGCCTGTCGCCGGGGCTTTGGGGCGAGACGGCTGTCGCGATGGGCGTTCGTCCGGCCGAGCATGTGATGCCAGGCTATTTCACATTCGCGACTACTGTAGTGCACTCAATCTTCGGCACTTCGGCGACTCCGCTAATGCTGAGCCTGATCGGGCGCATTGCACTTTCCCTGATAGCCGTTTCCGTATACATGGTGATTCGCGAGATGCTCGTATTCATCATGCGCGCGAGGCCGCAGCGTTCAAAGCGCCGCTCGCTCGTGATTCAGATAGCAAGCATGGTTGGCGCGGTCGCCTTCATTTCGACAGATCCCGTATGGGCCGCGGGGCAGTCATTAAGCGAGACGACGATATTGCTGGTCCTGACTCTAGGCGCTGTCGAGTCGTACTTCCTGTTCTTGAGAAAGGGCACCGTCCGCTACGCCTACCTGTGCGCGCTGCTCCTTGGACTTCTCAGCGCCGAGTCGCCTATGGGCTTGGTGCTGGTGGCGGCTTTCGTCGCGCTGAACTTCCTCGTCCTGAAGGTTCTTCCGATTCTCGAGTCGCCGTTCTTCCGCCCAGAGGTGATTGCCGTCGCGAAGTGGTACATGACCTTCATCTTCATGGCCTCGCTGATTTTCGGCGTTGGCCTCAATTGCTGGACGTATGTTCACCACAATGGTTTGACGGCGATCGGCGAGTCGGTCGGCTCTATACCTCTCTCATATCTTCTCGGCTATTGGGGCAGGTTCTCCGGAGCTGCCGACCTGACCGGCTGGATCCTCATAATTGGCGCCTGCATCATACCGTTTGTCGTGACGATCGTGCGCTTCCCGTCGGCCGCTGACGAGGAGGTGTTCCTTTCGTATTCGACTGGCATGGTGTTCCTTTTCTGCGGAGCCGTCGCCCTCGCCCAGAGCTGCCCGATCCCCGAGCTTTGGTTCTGGTCCTACAGCAAGCATATCTCTCCATATCTTCTCTCGGTCGGCATACTTCTCGCGGCGGTTGCGCTCGCTGGCGGCGTGACGATTCTGGGCGTGGACTCCCTCTGCCGCGACCATATGAGGCTCGCATTGCAGCAGTTCAGCGTTGACGATGATGATGAAGACTCGCCAAACGTAAGTTCGCGCATCTCGACTTTCATACGACGTGCCGGGATGATTCTCATACCGCTCCTCCTCATAGCCGTCATGGTGCCCGGACGGGTCAAGTCTGCGACACGCGAGATGCTCACCATCATTCGCGCTACCGTCGCCCAGATGGTGGAGGAGGCCGGTGACGCTGAGTATCTCTTCTCTGACGGCAACCTCGATACCGCAATCGAACTTGAAAGCGCAATGCATGGCGGAAAGCTCAAGTGCCTTTCCATGATGGGCGGCGGCGCACCTTACAAGGTTTACCTCAGAACACGTGGCCTTACTGAGGACAAGGAGGATAATTTCTCCTTTACCTTCGACGCGGCCATGGGTCTCAGGGGTTGGATTCGCGACAGGCCCGCAAGGCTGAAGAATTGCGTTATCCAGCTAGGCCATGATCTTTGGAAGCGCGATGGCAAGGCGATTCCCCCGGTCGGCGGCATTCTTACGCGTCCTGTCGGCTGGGAGAGCGAGACCGAGCGCGAAGCGTTCGTCGCAAGGGCCCGTTCGCTCGCCGAGCGCGCGCTCGCGCTTGGCGCGAAGGGCCTCAAGGACTGCACCGACACGGCGACGCGCTCCGCCTTCTGGAACGCGCTTTGGCGAATCTCGCGCGGATGCACCTACAGGGCCGAGTGTGCGGACCTCGCCGGCGACGCGGAGGCCGCAATCGCCGACTCGGAGCTCGCCGACAGGCTGAACGGAATCAATGAGACCTACAAGGACATGCAGAAGGCCATCATCAAGCAGAGCGACCGGATGTCGTCCCAGCTTACGACGCGCGAGGGCCTTCAGCTTGCGCTCGTCAGGGCCGACTTCACGATGGGCAAGCTCTACGCCGAGACAGTGCTGGCGGCGGAGCCCGACAACCCCGACGCGAATTTCGCGATGGGCATGTACTACGTAAAGGAGCGCCAGCTTGCGCGCGCCGAGGAGTATCTGAAGCGCTGCCTCATCAGGAAGCCCAACGAGCCGGCCGTCTACAACAACCTTGCCATGATCGAGCTTGAGCTTGGGAAGCTGGACGCCGCCGAGATCAACGTCCAGAAGGCCTTGAATATCATCCCCGAGTCCGCCGCCGTGCGCGACACGGCGAATGCGATCAAGAAGGCTCGCGAGACGCAGGCCAAGGCAATGCAAGGAAAGTGACGCGACAGATGGCAAACCTTCCGGAATACAAGATCGGCCGTGTCGTTTTCGGTGATGAGGCGTCGATAAAGGCCGCCTACGGGAAGTTCCGCCTGCAGCCGATCGACGAGACGCGTCTCGCCCCCGATCGCTCGTCCCCGTTCTCCCCCAAGCGGCGTACGATCGCCGAGGAGGCATCGGTCGCCGGTGTCGGTACATTCAAGGGTAGCGAGAAGCAGACCCTTACGTTCGCCCCAAGCGAGCGCAAGGGGTGGTGGATCCGCCGGATGGATCTTCCCGAGCAGCTCGACACGAAGGTTGATATAGCGAATCTCTGGACGAGCGCGCAGAACCTTGTGATGCGCAGTGGCTCTCCCCACAACTACCTTCGAATGGTCGAGCACATAATCGCGCTGAAGGCGGGTCTTGGGCTGGACGATGTCGTTCTCAAGGTAATGAGCGGCGACCCTCCGCTCTTCGACCAGTCGTCGTTGCCGCTGATCAAGGCTGTCGAGCACGCGAAGATCGTCGATAAGGCCGATGACGCCACATACGTGACTGTGAAAGAGCCTCTCGCGTTCGGCGGGAAGCGCGGCGACTTCCTTCTCTTCCTTCCGGCGGAGAACGGAGATCGCAACCTTCGTATCGATTGCGCGATTTCTTGGAACACCGTCATCGGGAACGAGCGTGTCCTCTTTGACGCGACTTACGATACCTTCCGCTATGCGGCGTTCGCGAGGACCAACGCCACCCGTCGCCAGTACATTCTCGCGAAGACGGTCGGCAAGCTTTTCGCCGCGACGCGCAACTGGGGCTACAACGACCGCAACATCCTCATTCACGGCAAGCGCTTCTATACCGAGCCGCGCTTCCCCGTCGGGGAGAAGTTCCTTGAGCCCGTCTGGCACCGCGCGACTCTCGACCTCATGGCGGCGCTCTCGCTTACCGGCTCGCACCGCTTCGTCGGTACGGTCGTAAGCTACCGGGCGGGCCATACCCTCGACTGCGACGCAGTGCGCGCACTCTACAGAAACGATCTCCTATGCTATCTCTGAAACTAGACAGACCCCTCATAGTATTCGACATAGAATCTACGGGAACCTCGCCCAGAAAAGACCGTATAATCGAGCTTGCAGCGATAAAGGTCATGCCAGATGGCGAGGAGGAGAGGCAGTGCTGGCTTCTGAATCCTACGATACCCATTCCGCCGGAGACGACGGCGATCCACGGCATAACGGACGAGATCGTGAAAGAGTGCCCGACGTTCGAGGACAAGGCGACTGAGATATTCGAGTTCTTCTCGGGGTGCGACGTTTCTGGTTTCAATGCGGACCGCTTCGACATCCCCTGCCTGGAGGAGGAGTTCGCGAGGGTAGGGCTCAACTTCGCGTCAAGCGCGAGGAAGCATGTGGACGTCCAGAGGATCTACCATAAGATGGAGCCGCGCGATCTGACCGCCGCGGTCAAGTTCTACCTCGGGCGGCCCCATGAAGGCGCCCATGGCGCAGAGGCGGACGCCGCGGCGACCCTTGAGGTCCTCAAGGCGCAGATGGAGAAATATCCGGAGCTCCCCAAGACCGCCGACGAGATGGACGAATATCTCGTTCCGCACGACCCGTTGAACGCCGACAGGAACGGAATGCTGCGCTGGAAGAACGGCGAGCTTACCATCAACTTCGGCAAGAAGAAGGGCGAGTCTCTCTACAAGCTTCTAATGAACGAGCCGAACTACCTGAAGTGGCTCATAAAGGGAGATTTCGATAGCGAAGTCAGGATGATCGTAAAGGACCTTCTGGAGAACGGGCGTCTTCCGCCTGCGCCAAAGTCATGAAGACCAATGCCGAGATAAAGCGCGAATCCTTCAAGCTTGCGTTCAGCAGGAAATGGTTCTGGCGAATCATATTCGTGCTGCTGTTCGTAGGGTTAATCAACCAATTCGCGACAGGTCTCGTTAAGTATGCGTATCAGGAACTGGAAGTCCAGACATGGATGGACTTCCTAGCCGCGAAGGCGGCGGCTTTGGATGCCGGCATGGATTATGCGGTGCCTTCGCGTGCAGTTGCGATGCAGATGAACTATTCGACGGCCTTTCTTGCCTTCATCGCGATCATTTTTGGCGGTATTGCGCTCTTCGGAGGTGCGAGCGTGGTCCTGAAGGCGGCCAAAGAGGAGGATGAGCGCTGGTGCCGCGATTCGCTGGGCGGCTTTGCTAGGCCCTTGGGGGTTGCCGCGCTTTGGCTACTCCTCTCCGTCAAGGTTTTTCTATGGTCGCTTCTTCTCATAGTTCCTGGTGTCGTCGCTACCTACCGGTATAGCCAGTGCTGGAACATCAAGGTGGAGAATCCCGACTGGAGCGCGGCTAAGTGCCTTGCCGAGAGCGCAAGGATGATGAAGGGCCATAAGATGCAGCGCTTCATGCTCGATCTGCACTTCGTGTTCATAATACTTGTCCTGGCCATGTTGATGATCGTAGGGATCCAGATCGGCGGCTTGCTGATGGCCTTCTTTTACATGCTCTCCATGGGCGGCACGATCATGCTTGTGACGTGGATGTCTGTCGCCCGCGCTGTCTTCTACAAGGAGCTGAAAGGGCTTGAATGAATCTCGCGAAACTTATCGACCATACTTTCCTGAAGGCAGCCGGCGAGCCTGACGCGGTGGCGAAGCTTTGCCGCGAGGCCAGGAAATATCACTTCGCCTGCGCGATGGTGAATCCTTGCGAAGTGAAGCTCGCAGCGCGGCTCCTCAAGGGCAGCGATGTGCGTGTAGGCACGGTCGTGGGCTTCCCTCTCGGCGCGAATACCGTCGAGGCGAAAATGCTTGAGGCGAAGATCGCGGTCGATGACGGCGCGCTCGATATAGATTTCGTCGTCAACATTCGCGAACTCAAGGCTGCGGCGAAGAACGATAAGGTCAAGGAAGCTCTTCTCGTTTCCCTGAAGGCGATGAACGCGGCGGCGAAGGAGAGCGAAATAGGGGTGTGCACAAAGCTGATTCTCGAGTGCTGCTGTCTGACGGACGAAGAGAAGATTCTCGGCTGCAAGCTTGCGAAGGCGGCAGGCTTTGATTTTGTGAAGACCTCGACCGGCTTCGGAACGGGCGGCGCGACCGTTCATGACGTAAAGCTCATGAGGAAGGCCGTAGGACCGAAGATGGGCGTAAAGGCAGCCGGCGGAATCCGCACTCTCGAGGACGCGCTCGCGATGGTAAAGGCCGGCGCTGACAGGCTTGGCTGCTCGTGCGGCGTCGAAATCGCCAAGGCCGCGACATGCGCGTTTGGATAGAGAACCCGTTCGACAATCTCCCTGTCGAAGGCTACCGTCCGCAGCGCTACTGGCTGATGGCCGAGGCGTTTGCGCGAGCGGGGCACGATGTGGTTCTCTGGACTGCCGACTTCAACCATACGACGAAGGCGAAGCGAGTTCTGGCGCATGAGGCGCCGCATTCGTTCGCGCTGGAGTTTGTCGAGGAACCTCCCTACGCGAGCAACGTTTCGCTGAGGCGCATGTACTCGCACTTCCGCTATGCCCGTGCATGGGAGAGGACGGCCGTTCCGTACGCGAAGGGGCATGGCGGGCCCGATGTCATCATTGCCTCGACTCCGCCGCTATCGGCATGTGCCTCGGCTCGGCGCTTGGCGAGGAAGTTTGGCGCGAAGCTTGTTGTTGACGTGATGGACGCATGGCCGGAGACTTTCGAGCGGGTTGCGCCGCGATGGGCGCTTTGCCCGCTAAGGAGAATCGCCAAGGCTAATTACCTTGGCGCAGATTTGATAACCGTAGTCGCCGACAGGTACGTTGACCTTGTGAGGGGATACGGCTATGAGGGCGAGGTCGCGCGTTTCTATCACGGAATAGATCTGGGCGAAGGGCCCGGGCGCGTCCATTCGGAAGGGCTTGCCCTCGCCTATGTCGGCAATCTCGGGCGGACGTATGATCTCAAGACGGTTGTGAGGGCGATTGCGGAGCTGCCGCGTGCGACGCTTGACATTGCGGGGCGAGGAGAGGGCGAGGAACCGCTTCGCAAGCTGGTGGAGGAGCTTGGCCTCGGGGAGAGGGTGCGCTTTCGCGGGTACCTGGGCGAAGGGGAGATGGGGGCGATGCTTGCGGGGTGCGATGTAGGGATTGTGCCGATGGCGGCAGACAGCTTTGTTGGCGTGCCGTACAAGTTTTGCGATTACGCCAAGGCGTCGCTCGCGATTGTGAGCTCGCTTGGTGGCGAAAGCGCGAAGCTGCTCGCGAAATACTCGGCAGGCGCGCTTTACCGGCCTTCAGACCCGGCGAGTCTTGTGCGTGCGCTAAGCTCGCTTGATCCAGTCGCTTGCGGCGCCGCCGCGCGCCGCATGGCCGAATCCGAGCTCTCCTCCTCCGCAATCTACTCAGCCTACGTCGACTGCGTGCAGAAGCTTGTTTTGCGCTGAAGTGCTGTCGTCGAAGTCCGGTGCTGTCCGCTAAGTGCCGACTGCGGGCGGGAGTTCGTTTTTGCGCGGTGCATGCGGCAAAACGCCTCCCGCCTTCCGTCGGCAAAGAGTAGGAGCGCGGAGTTTTAGTCGTTAGATGGGGACGTACCCGGTAGGGCGCGTTATCCTTAACGCGCCGCAATCGCCGTTCAACCGAAACAAAAAAGACGTTTCGGCGAAGCGGTTGGGGAGTGATTGGGGAGGCATGTGGGTTCCGATTGCCGAGCGCGTCCTTTCCCATGGCGGCGCGCTGAGGACAGCGCGCCCTACCGGCGAAACATCGCGTTTGGTCGTGCAGGATCTCGTTTTGCACTGAACGTGGTGGTATGGTATAATGCTTATAGTTCTTGCTGGAAAGATTGTTGGGAGCAGGTGATTTATCAGCAGCAGGAAAGATTTGGCATGAACACGAAAAGGAGTTTCATAATTATGAAGAAGTTGTTAACGTCGTTCATCATAGTTTTCGTTACAATGGGCCTATGGGCCGAAACGGAAACGATTGACGATTACACATGGAATTATCTCGTTATTGGCGATACGGTGGAAATCGTTGCGGAACGTTCGTATAGTAATTGGAAGGGAACCCCAGCAATTAGTCCAGCTCCCAAAGGGGTGGTGACGGTTCCTGATATGCTTGGCGGGAAGCCGGTCTCTGCTATTGGTGTTTATGCGTTCTATGGTTGCCGTGATCTTACTGGCGTGATTATCCCAGCAAGCGTGACTAGCATCAAGGCGTATGCTTTCCAAGGCTGCATGGGTCTTTCGAGCGTTATCATACCAGACTCTGTTACGTGTATCGGGGACTATTCGTTCTATTATTGCAGTAGTCTTGCTAGCGTGACAATCTCAGGTAGCGTTACGAATATAGGTAAGTATGCGTTTAACGGTTGTGCTGGGTTGATAGATGAAAATGGATTCATTATAGTCCAAGACATTCTTTATAGTTATACAGGCGATGACGAAAATGTCGTTATCCCTGGCGGAGTGACAAGCATAGGGGATTATGCATTCTACGAATGCAGTAGTCTTGTGAGCGTTACCATACCAAACTCTGTGACGGTAATTGGAGCCGGTGCGTTCTATGATTGCAGTAGCCTTGCGAGCGTTACCATGCCAAACTCTGTGACGAGCATTGGGGATCTAGCGTTCAATGGATGTACCAAGCTTACGAGCGTTACAATACCGAACTCTGTGACGAGCGTCGGGTATGCTGCGTTCGAAGGATGTAGCATGCTTACGAGCGTTACTATACCAAACTCCGTTACAAGCATCGGTGAAGACGCGTTTTTGGATTGCAGTAGTCTTTCGTGTGTGACCATACCAAACTCTGTTACGAGCATCGGGGATGGAGCGTTCGTGGGTTGCAGTAGTCTTACGAGCGTTACAATACCAAACTCTGTTACGAGCATCGGGGATGGAGCGTTCGTGGGTTGCAGTAGTCTTACGAGCGTTACAATACCAAACTCTGTGACGAGCATTGGGGCAGAAGCGTTCTCTGATTGCAGTAGTCTTGCTAGCGTAACGATTTCTGATAGCGTAGCATACATAGGTGAGTATGTATTCGGCGGCTGTGTTGGTTTGGCAGATGAAAATGGATTTATTATAGTCGATGACGTCCTTTACGAGTATATTGGAGATGCCGAAGATGTCACTATACCTGATGGCGTGACGAGCATCGCGGATTATGCGTTTCGCGATTGCAGTGGTCTTACTAGCGTGACGATTCCTGATAGCGTAACATACATGGGGAAGAGTGCGTTCCGAGGATGTGTTGGTTTGGCAGATGAAAATGGGTACATTATAGTTGGAAACGTTCTTTATGGGTACATTGGGAGCGAAGAAAAAGTCGTTATCCCTAGCGGCGTAACAGGCATCGGGGATTATGCGTTCTCATGGTGCGATTGCATGACGAGTGTTGCCATACCAGACTCTGTTACGGTAATAGGAGAAGGTGCGTTCTCTAATTGCAGTAGTCTTACGAGCGTTATAATACCAGACTCTGTTACAAGCATTGGTTATCAAGCGTTCGAGTTCTGCTCCGGTTTGACGAGCGTTACCATACCGAGCTCTGTGACTAGCATCGGGGGTAGAGCGTTTTACTGGTGCAGTAGTCTTACGTGCGTTACCATACCAGACTCTGTTACGAATATAGGTAAGGCTGCGTTTTATGGCTGTATTGGGTTATCAGACGAAAGTGGACTTATTATAGTTAACAATGTTCTTTGTGGCTACAATGGTGATGAAGAAAATGTCGTTATTCCTGATGGTGTGACGAGCATCAATCATGCGTTCTACTTTTGCGAGTCTTTGACGAGCGTTACCATACCAAACTCTGTTACGAGCATCGCGGATTGTGCGTTTGAATGTTGCGGCCAATTGAGAAGCGTAACAATACCAAACTCAGTGACGAACATCGGGGCTCGTGCGTTCGTCAGTTGCTCCGATTTGAGAAGCGTTGTAATACCAAACTCCGTGACGGGCATTGGCGCTGCATTCCAAGATTGCCATATGCTTGCGAGTGTTTATGTGTCAAGAGGGGATGCCAATCGCATCAAGGAGCTCATGCGCATCAAGCGTCACCTGCCGCCTGGTGTGTTTATGGGAAATGATTTTGATGTGAACGCGGTTAGTTTCATTGAACACGACATGGACACCTTCCCGAATATAGGAAGTGACTCTGATGCGGCAACGATCAACGCGGCGATTGAGGGGGTTGGGTTTGTGAATGTGGTGGCGGTTAAGTCGGTCATTGGTGAGAGCGTGGAGGAATACAATGCGTTCAAGATATGGGCTGACGGTGTGAAGGGTGCGACCGGCGATATGCTTGTAGGTGAGACGGCGGTGGCGTCAAATGAACACGCGACGGCGGCGTATCTCCTAGGGGCGGCGGCACTTTTCGATAATGAGCCGGTGATTGAGATTTCAGAGGTAGAGGTTGACGACGGCGCAGACGATCCCGACGAGAAGGGTGCGATAACACTCAGCGTAACGGTCAAGGATGGCGAAAATGCGGTTGTCGTCGCTAGCGAGAAGGTAAAGGAGATGTTCGAGGCGACAAGTAGCCTTGATGACTGGGAGGGCGATGCAAAGCTGACACCGGTGGTCCATATTTTGGAGCGCAATGGTGCGACCATGCGCTTCAAGGTCACGCCAGGCGACGGGAAGGCGGCAAGTGCGTTTCTGAGAATAAGGAAATAAAAGGGCATCAAGAGACTCATGCGTGGACGGGCCTGGTAGAGTGCGCCGCCACGAGTGTACCAAGAGGGAAATATGTCCCGCGCAGAGACGCAGAGGCGTGGAGAGGGCATTTTAAGCCGAACGTGCTGTCGTCGAAGTCCGGTACCGCCCGACCCGTCGGCAAATAGTTGGAGTTTCGAGTTGGAGTTGGAGAATGGAATGATAAACTTCCTTTGTTGAACTCGAACGGTTCGTGCGGAGCGAGGCTGGAGGAGAAGGTTGGGGCCGCACGAGAGCACTTTCACGGGCCCGATGGATTTTTGACCCCCGCGCGATCAGGCGAGCGCTCTGCGCGAGCGTCAAAAATCCGTCAGGGGGCGCCCGTGAAATGCGGGTCGGGCGGTACCGGACTTCGACGACAGCATTGTTCAGTGCAGAAATCGGCCACCCTCGAAGGCGAGCACGGTTGCGTCGAAACAAGCCGCACCTAGGAAAGCAAAACAAGGGGAACGGGGAACGGAAAGAGGGAGAAGGTAGGGTGACCAATGACGAGCGATCCCTAACGGCGACTGCGCGTTCGCTCGCTTGTTTGATTAAACAAACTGTGGTATAATACTTCAAATGTCGCAAGACAGCAAAGGAATACAAGAATGAAGATTAAGTTTGGCAATGTCGTAGAGAACATAGTGACCCGCAAGGAGTTCCCTCTCAAGAAGGCTCAGCAGGTTCTTAAGAACAAGACCGTCGCAGTGCTTGGCTACGGCATACAAGGTCCCGCCCAGGCTCTCAACATGCGCGATAACGGAATCAACGTCATCGTCGGCCAGCGCAAGGGCAAGGGCCCGAACTCCAGCTGGGGCCGCGCCCTCAAGGATGGCTGGGTTCCCGGAAAGACCCTCTTCTCCATCGAGGAGGCCGCAGAGAAGGGCGACATCATCATGCTCCTTACGTCCGACGGATCCGTCGGCGAGGTCTGGAAGAAGATCGAAAAGTATGTCTCCGCCGGAAAGGCCCTCTACTTCAGCCACGGCTTCGCATACGTCTACAACAAGCTCACCGGCGTTAAGCCCGGCATCGGCGTCGACGTCATCATGGTCGCCCCGAAGGGCTCAGGCACGAACGTCCGCCGCAACTTCCTGAACGGCGCCGGCATAAACAGCTCCTTCGCCGTCGCCCGCGACGCGACCGGCAAGGCTATGGATCTCACTCTCGCGATCGGCATCGCGGTCGGCTCCGGCTACCTCTTCCCGACCACGTTCGAGAAGGAGGTCACGAGCGACCTCGTCGGCGAGCGCGGCATTCTCATGGGTGCGCTCTGCGGCGTCATGGAGGCCCAGTACTACACCCTCCGCGCTAACGGCCACAGCCCGAGCGAAGCGTTCAACGAGACTTGCGAGGAGCTTACCCAGTCGCTCGCCCGCCTTGTTGACGAGAACGGTATGGACTGGATGTACTCCAACTGCTCCCAGACCGCGCAGCACGGCGCGCTCAAGTGGAGGCCGATCTTCCGCAAGGCGACCGAGCCCGTATTCAAGCGCCTGTATGCCTCCACGAAGAAGATGCAGGAGGCCCGCGAGGTGATTCGCGACACCGGCCGCGCCGACTACAAGGAGTTCATGGCCAAGAAGCTTCAGGAAATGCACGACAGCGAGATGTGGAAGGCCGGCGAGGCCGTCCGCGCCTTGAGGCCGCGCGAGAAGGCCAAGGCCAACGCCGCGACAGCCGCGGGCGTGCAAGGCCGCAAGGTCACAAAATAAGCATTGCCATTAAAGGATGAGCGAGAGCGCTTTTTTCCAGGATCTCGCACTTTTGATGGCCGTCGCCGGCCTTGTATCCGTCGTTTTCGCCAAGTTGGGTTGGCCGAAGGTTATCGGATACATCTGCGCCGGCGTTCTCATAGGAAAATACAGCTGGGGCGGTGGGCTTCTGGCCGACGAGCAGTCGATCAGAACCATCGGCCAGCTTGGCGTGGTTTTCCTCATGTTCACGATGGGGCTCGGGTTCTCGACGTCGCAGATGAAGCGAATACGCGGCGTCGCGCTCCCGGCCGCAATATTGGATACGGTGGTGATGACGTGGCTTGGCTATACCGTCGGCCGCCACATATTCGGATGGGGAACGGTTCCGTCGCTGTTCCTCGGCGCGGCGATATGCGACTCGGCGACCACGATGCTCGCGAAGGTGATCGACGAGATGCGCTGGAGCGACAAGCCGTTTGTGAAGTTCGCGCTCGGAACGTCAGTCTGCGAGGATATCGCGACCGTAGGCATACTCGCGCTCGTGACGGGCGTGGCCCAGAGCGGCGAGCTTTCCGTAGCTGACGCGGGCGCTTCGCTCGGCGGGCTCTTCGTGTTCTTTCTCGTGGTTATCGTCGCGGGGTTCGTGCTGCTGCCGAGGCTGCTCAAGTCGGTCTCGAAGACACATGATGACGAAGCTCTTCTCCTGGCGGTGCTCGGCTGCTGCTTCCTCGTTTCGTGGGTCGCGTTCAAGTTCGAGTTCTCTTTGGCTCTGGGGGCGTTCTTGGTCGGCTTCATCGGCGCCGCGAGCGACGTAAAGCATCGCCTTGCGGAGATAGCGGATCCCCTCAAGTCGATGTTCGCGGCAGTGTTCTTCGTCTCGATCGGACTGCTCTTCGATCCTTCGGCGCTTCTGAGGCACTGGCGCGAGATCATGCTCATAACGGGTGTCGTAATGTTCGGCAAGATGATGAACTGCACCCTTGGCGGGCTTTTCGGCGGCGAGGACCTGAAAACGTCGCTTCAGATGGGCATGGGCCTCGCCACTCTAGGCGAGTTCGCGTTTCTTGTCGGCATGCTGTACGTTACCGTGACCGGCGACACGGAAAGCCCGATGTACAACATCGTGGTCGCGGTCTCGCTCATTACGACGCTCTTGAATCCGCTGATGATAAGGTATTCCGAGGGGGCGAGCGCATGGGTCGAGTCGAAGATGTCGGCGCGCGTAAGGGCGGCGCTCAGGGCGTACCGCACCTTTGTCACCAAGTACCAGGTTGAGCGCCGCGAGGCTCGTCTCCACAGGATTGTCCGGAAATGCATCCTTCAGCTTGGTGTGATCGCCATATTGAACTTTGCGGTGGCGGTCATAGCCTCGATTTTGAGCAACCATGACTGGTCCAATTTCTCGCGCATGTTCGATGACTACAAGAAGTTCGTATTTTGCCTTGTCGCGAATCTATTCTTCGTGTCGATGTTTGCGCCTGCCTTCGGCATCGCCCGGGCGCTTGGCGCCGCGCTCGCGACGGTGTTGAAGGGCGCCGGCACGGCGCTTTGGCAACAGGCGATACGCCATCTTGTAACGGTCATTGTCCAGATCGCCGTCGTTGGTCTTTTCTTCTGCGAGATGGTGATGATTAACGTAAACCTGACGCCCGACGAGGCCTGGGCGCGCTGGGTCGTCTCAGGCGTGATGCTTGTGGCGGGTGCGCTCGGCTGGAAGTCGTTCCAGCGGGCGGGCCATCGCGCGGCGACCCACTTCACCGATGCGCTTATGGCTGACGAGCGACTTTCGAAGGTCGGCGCCATACTTACGTTCAAGATACCTGAAGGCACGGTTCACAAGCTTACGATCGATATGGAGTCGCCAGCGGTGGGCGGAACGGTCGTTTCGCTCAACATACGCGCGAAGACGGGGGCCTCGGTCGTCTCGGTCGAGCGCGACGGCGATATGATACGCAACGTAGGCCCAGAGACGGAGTTTCGCGTCGGCGACATACTCTACACGATGGGCAATGGCGAGCAGATCGCCGCCCTCAAGGACCTCCTCGGCATCACATCCTGATTCAGGGAACATGCTGTCGTCGAAGGCCGGTACCGCGCGACCCGCATTTCGCGGGCGCCCCCTGACGGATTTTTGACGCTCGCGCATAGCGCTCGCCTTATCGCACGGGGGTCAAAAATCCATCGGGCCCGCGAAAATACTCTCGTGCGGCCCCAGCCTTCTCCTCCAGCCACGCTCCGCGACTCCAAACTCACAACTCCAAACTCACAACTCCAAACTCACAACTCCTAACTCACAACTCCTAACTCATAACTCTTAACTCACAACTAACGATTGCTGTCGGTCGAAGTCCGGTACCGCGCGACCCGCATTTCGCGGGCGCCCCCTGACGGATTTTTGACGCTCGCGCAGAGCGCTCGCCTGATCGCACAGGGGTCAAAAATCCATCGGGCCCGCGAAAGTGCTCTCGTGCGGCCCCGGCCTTCTCCTCCAGCCATGCTTCGCACTATTCGTTCTATAAGCCCATTCGCTCTACAGTTGCGATAGTAAGCACATGGAAACAAACTGATAATCGCGGCACTTAGGTTGCGAGGGGAAGCGACTTGATAAGGGAACGGGAAAGAGACTGTGTGTGAGGGACGGGAGGGCTGACGAGGAGGAGCGGAGCGAGACGGCGGACTGCGGTTCGCGGCAGACACGGCGAGACGCAAGCGAGACAAGGAAGTCGGTATCCCGACGACGAAGTATCGCGACGCGTATCGACGATGGATGGCGCGGGAGCAGGACGACGGCGAACGGGAGCGACGACGAGGAAGCCCGGTCTCGCGCGGTATCCCGCGCGACCGGCCCG
>Ga0265298_10002328_pt1 | contig 26638 bp, 11 predicted proteins | sample AusTroGonzalo_MG_3_FD_193486 | JGI IMG/M metagenome (GOLD analysis project Ga0265298, IMG submission 193486) | Bovine rumen microbial communities from tropical cattle in Woodstock, Queensland, Australia - Gonzalo_01 | ecosystem: Host-associated > Mammals > Digestive system > Stomach > Rumen ...
TTTTTGAGTTCCTCATTCTGTTCTTTAAGGACCTCGATATTTGCCTTGTTCGGATAAGGTTCCGCTGTTTGCAGACTGGTCAGCTGACTTTTGGCGGAGTCTAACTCCTCTTTCGCCGCGGCACTGGCATTGATACCCTGAAGCAGGTAAACGACCGCCGCGATGATCAATATCAAAGAGACTACGGCGCTGATCGTCAGCACCATATTGTTTTTGACCCACTCTTGGATTTTTTTAATATCGAAATTCATAGTCTATATCTTCACAGGGGTCTTGAGTTTCAGTTTCACAGTGAAAGAGAACGTGTTGGCGAACGCGTTGGTCATTTCAGACTGAGCCGAGAGACTGGTTTCGTTCGGATCGAACAAGTTTGTCATTCCCTTGACTTTTTCTTCAAACTTGAAGGCCAGCTCATCATTGGCCGTGATGCGCAGCTGCTTCAAATTCACACCCTTACAAATCACTTTGATCTCGCGGATCTCGTTCGTATTGGCCGGAGTATCATCCGTGGCAACCTCAGCCGCACTGGCGATCAGTCTGGCATAACGGCCTGACATACGGGGATCTACACGACGGCCACGGGTAGCACGCATCAAGCTCATTGATGTGGCGCCGCCACCTTCATTGTTGGAAAGAGGATCTTCCAGACCGGTTTCCATATCCGGCAGTTCCGGCAGGAACTGGTCAATCCACAGACCGGCTTTAACCTCTTTGCCCATGTCAGCGGTCAGATTGGCACTGACTTCCTGTTCGGTCTCGATCATGGCTTCGTGGAGGTTATTCAAAATGTCAAACCAGAGGAAGCGTTCGTTCACCCAGCCGGACATTTCATTGAGCGAGGTCATCGCTTTACTGATTTTATCCTTTTCGGCAGAGACTTGCGAAGCAGGACCTCTCAAAACGGCCATCTTCTGCTCAATTTGTTCCAGTTCGGCACGGGTCGGTTTGACGGTCTTATTGCCGTAATACCAGCCCAGAGCGAAAAGTCCGATAACCAGAGCCGCCACTGAAGCGATAAAGAAGGGTTTCTTTTGTTCCAGTTTCTGGCTTTCGCGCACACGGAGCGGAACGAGGTTCATTTCCACCGGGCACTCTGCCAGATTGCGCAGAGCCAAACCCACGAGCTCACCCATGCAGTGACCTACTTTCTGGAGTTCTTCCAGGTTGATTTCGGGGGCGATCTCCACGTTCTGCAGCGGGTTAAAGTATTCTACCTGAACACCAAATTTCTCTGTAAAGAATTCCGCCGTATAAGGCAGTGTGACACCGCCGCCGGAAAGATAGATCTTGCTGGGAGCGCTGCCCGCGTTCTGTTTCTGATAGAACTGGATCGTTTGGTTAATCTGGATGTGAAGGCGTGTCAGGACGTTACGGGCGATCTTGGAGACCTGCGCCTGTTTCGGGTTATCCGGTTCCTCATAGGCACCGCCCAAACTGACAAAACCTTCGTTGATCTTAAATTGTTCCGCCTGAGCGAAAGGCATCTTGGCCTCAGCGGCAAACTCCTGGGTGATCGCGTTGGCTCCAATGTTCAGGGAGCGACAGAAGAAACGGCCTTTTTCAAAGAAAAGGACATTGCTTGTTTTGGCACCAATATCCAGAAGCATGGCGCATTCTTCACTCTGCCCGTAGGTGTAACGAAAAGCGTTGGAAAGCGCCGCCACAGAAACGTCCACCACCTGAAGGTTGCGTCCGGAATCGGATGTGGAACGGAAGAGGCTCTCTACCAGGTCACTCTTGATGGCGACCAGAAGAATTTCCATGGCTCCATCAGCGGAAGTACCTACCTTCTGATAGTCCCACACGACTTCATTCAGCGGAAACGGAATATTTTGCTGTGCTTCGTACTGAATGATCTGCGCCGCCTTGGAACTGTCCACCGGCGGGAGTTTGATAAATTTGTTAAATACTTGATAACCAGGCGCACAAACATTAGCCAGCTTAGCAGCTACCGGACGTTCAGCGATGATCTCGCCGAATGCCTTTTTCAGCAGCCCTTCACGGGCACTATCCTGCGCTCCGAGTAAACCTAACGGTCTAAAACCAAACTGTTTTAACCGAAGTCCACCGGATTCTGTTACCTCAAACTCCGCAAGTTTGAGTGTTCCAGCCCCGTAATCAAGGCTCAAAAACGTTTTTGCGCTCAACATGTTACTAAATATAAAATCGCAACTTCAACGCGAACAGAGAATTCCAATCCCCGTTGAGGGCGAAAAATCTGCGCGTAGTATGCCAATTATTCGAGTTTTAGTCAAACTTCTTTTTTCTCAACATTGCTTTTTACAATGAATTACTTCCAAAATCTTCTAAATCGGCTGCTTTGAGAACCACTCGATCGTCCTCTTCAGCCCTTCTTTCAGATCCACCTTCGGCTCCCAGTTCAAGAGGGTCTTCGCCTTGGTGATATCGGGTTTGCGGCGTTTGGGATCATCCACAGGCAAATCCTTATAAATCAGCTCACTGCGTCCGCCCGTCAAGGCAACGATCTCCTTGGCGAAATCCAGGATCGTCAGCTCGGTCGGATTGCCGATATTGACCGGATAGCAGTAATCGCTCATCATCAATCTATAGATCCCCTCGATCAAATCGGAGCAATAACAAAAACTTCTTGTTTGGCTGCCGGTGCCGTAAATCGTGATAGGTTCTCCCCTCAGGGCTTGTCCCACAAAAGCCGGCACGACACGACCGTCGCGCAGACGCATTCGGGGGCCATAAGTATTAAAAATACGAACGATGCGGGTCTCCACCTGGTGTTCCCGGTGGTAGGCCATGGTCATCGCCTCGGCAAAACGCTTGGCTTCATCATAGCAGCCGCGCGGTCCTACCGTGTTGACGTTGCCCCAATAGTCTTCGGTCTGAGGATGCTGCAGAGGATCACCATAGATCTCAGAGGTGGAAGTCAACAGGAAGCGTGCCTTGTTGCGCATAGCCAGTCCCAGAGCTTTATGTGTGCCCAGAGAACCCACTTTCAGGGTCTGGATAGGCAGCTCCGCGTAATCGATCGGGCTGGCCGGAGAGGCAAAGTGCCACACATAATCTATCTTCTCACTCAGGAACAGGTACTGGGTAACATCTTGTTTGATGAATTTAAAATTCTCATTTCCCAACAAGTGAGAGATATTTTCCACACGGCCCGTCACTAAATTATCAATGGCAATGACTTTGTGACCTTTAGCCAGCAGGTAATCCACCAGATGGCTTCCCAGAAAACCGGCACCGCCCGTCACCACGGAAACGGGCTGACGATTCTTTGTATCTGTATTTTCAGTATTTATATGCATTTATATCAGCAAAGGCAACTTCTCCGCGCATTACGCGTTCAACGCCGAACCGGTTCAGTATATCCACTCATGCAGGGGGATTCAATCTTTTCTTGATTTTTTTCGGAATCGTCTTAGGATGACCGACGTATTTTATCATGTAAAAAACATGATACATTCAGTAGAATGAGAAGATTTTGCCTTTCAATCAGGAAAATCGCCTTTGTGTTTTTATATATTCTTTTCACAGAGGCTGTTTTGGTTTATGGTGCTGAAGAGATCCCGCAAGAGAGATTCATCCGGGTCGGCTTCTTTGAATTTCCGGGGTATCACGAGCAGACTGAAGATAATATTCGTTCGGGGTTTGGTTATGATGTATTGCGCGAGCTGCAGCCCTACACCAACTGGAGATATGAATATGTAGGCTATGAAGAGGGCTGGTCGCACATGCTGGACATGCTGGAAAATGAGGAGATCGATCTGCTCAGCAGCGCGGTCAGAACACAGGAAAAGCTGGAACGCTTTGATTTCTCGGAACATCCGCTGGGAATGAGCAGCACGATCATGACTTTTAAGGCGGGACAGACCAAATATAAACCTAAGGATTATAGGAATTGGGCAGATCTTCGTGTGGGAATGATCCCCCACAACAGCAAGAATGATATCTTTCTGAGGTTCGCAAAGGAACACAAGTTCTATTACACGCCGGTTTATTTTGAGAGCGTGTCCGAGATGGAAAAAGCTCTCCAAGACGGCGAAGTGGATTCCATCGTGACCGGCAGTCTGCGCCGGCTCGAGAATGAAGTGATCTTTGAAAAGATGTCTGAACGTCCTTTTTATTTCGTGGTCAAAAAAGGAAACCAGGAATTGCTGGATGAACTGAATAAAGCCATGGAACATCTTCTCGCGGATAAGCCTGGCATCTTAAAAGAGCTGTACAGTGATCACTATGAGATCCGAAAGATACGCGCTGTCTGTCCCCTTTTCATTGATGAATCCGATGAGCAGGAACGGCACTTATCCAAGTACATCCAGGAGTATCTTCAACGGGTCGGCCAGATCAATCACTGGGATGTCAGTGTGGATCTGGAAGGATCACTGGCTCATGATGAATTTTTGGAAACCAAGGATATCATCTGCGGTCTGATCAAGGATGAGGAATATGAAAAGTTAATGGATTTCCCCCTGCAGCCGATCACCACATTCAAAACCATCCTGCTGGCCAGAGAGGATAACAAGGCTTTTATCAAAAACAATCCGAAGAACTGGCCCAACAAGATCCCCATTAAGATCGGATATGCCCCCTGCACACTGGGATGCACAAATAAATTACAGAAATTTGCCGAACAATATCTTCTGAAATACAAGACGATAGAGTTTTCCGCTGACACAGACGCGATCCAGGCTCTGAAGGATGGAAAAATAGACCTGGTGGTCACCGCGCAGCTGCAAAAGCTGAGAGGGATCGAGGTGGCGGCCGTCTGCGGCGAGAGCAGTATTTATTTTGCCGTTCCCCACGGAAAAGAGGATATCTACAGGATGTTGAGCCAAACTATCGAGCATATCAAGATCTATGAACAGCCGTTCCTGGATGATCTGGCGATTCGATACCTGGATCGGCCCATACCCCAAAAACGAGTGAGGGTCTGTATTTATGAGGAGAAATTGAGCGGATATGACCGGGAATACCTGGACCGGCTGGGGAAACTCTTTGACTGGAAGCTGGATTACATCTATACGCCTTACGCGTCTGCGCATCAATATCTTCTGGAGAAAAAAGTGGATATCGTCCCCAGTTCGACTTATTCGGAGGAACGAACCAAGTATTGGCAGTATTCCAATCTGCATTTTGGAGTGATCTATTTCTTTCTGGCAACTTCGCTGGAAAACAGCAGAATGCAGCCGAACCAGTTTGCCACCTGGAACGAAGCCCGGATCGCGGTGCCGGAAGGCAGTACTGCCGACATCATACTGGCACAGTTTCTGAACCAATACGGCATCAAATACAGTTTTCATTATTATGATACTCTGTCTCAGGCGGAACAGTCCGTTCTGGACGGAACCAATGACGCTGTTTACACCTGCGCCCCGCAGGGACTCAAGCCGCTGGCCGTGTTCCCCTCGGAATTGACCTATCTGTGCATCAACATGGATAAGCCCTGGCTGAAAGATGAGATAGACCGCGGCATGGCCTATTTGCAGCGCAATGATCCCAATTTCAAAAATGAACTGATGGAAAGGAATTTCCCGACTTATAACTCGGACATCCTGATGCTGAACGAATCGGAGATCGAAACGATCAAGAATTTCAAAGGCCGTAAGATCCGTGTGGATATCTCCCCGGAGATCCCGCCTTTGAAGGTATATAATCCGAACCTCAACAGAGCGGTCGGCTTTGCCAGCAGGCTGTTCGATCAAATCAGCCATGATACCGGATTGAAATTTGAATATCTGCCGCCGGCAAGTTCCGAGGAGGCCCGCCGGAGGATCCTGCACGGGGAAAGCGACATCTGGGTCGGTTTCGGCGGAGACATCAGCCCCCTGGGAGAAACCATCACCAGTCGGAGCAGTATCTATCTGCCGCAGGTAAAAGTGTTTAATAAGAATAAAGGAGACATCGAGTCTGAACACGGCAAAGTGGCGATCGCGAAGGATGACTACGCTCTGAGGAAGTTTTTCGGCACAAGCCTGTCCGAAACGAATATCCTCCTCTGCCCGGATCGGATCTCCTGCTATTACGCTGTTGAAAACGGTGAAGCCGATTACACGATAGACAGTCTGCAGGCAGCCCAGTACACATTGTGGAACCAGCATCATCATTCGGGACTGGTCTTCCGATCCACTCTGCCCAATGAATATAATGACCCAATGCGGTTCATCTATAGTGTGAATCTGGATGAGACCGTGAGGAACATCATTGATAAGACCTTGAAATCCTTCACTCAGGATCAGATCCTCAATTATCTGCAGTCGGCCACCTTCACCGGTGTCAAGAAGCCGATCCTGACCCCGATGCAGCTGGCGATCCTGATCGCGGCCCTGATCACCGCGGCCCTGCTGACCATACTGCTCATTTTCTACCGAAATAATATACAGCAAAAGAAACAGTTGGTGTTACAGAAATCAACAACTGATTGTTTGGAAGCGCTCTTACTGAAGGATCAGGATTTTGAGATAGCGATCAAGAACATCGTCACCATTCTGGTGCGATGCTTCAACGCTCAAATGGGCTGGTTCGCCCGGTATGACGAAGACGGCATCTATCTGGACGCGCAGGTAGGCTTTGACCAGGAGATAGATCCTTCTTGCCTGAAGGCCATGCCCTTAGACAAATATAAGAAATGGAAAAACTCTCTGCAAAAGGACAGTATCCATCTGATGCAGGACTGCTGCAGACCCGATGCGCTGGGGATTAAGGAATGGGACAACTATCTGTACCGCAAGCAGATCAAAACCATCTGCACAGCGTGCATCAAGCAGCAAGATACTGTTCGCGGCAATATCGCGATCTGCTTCAATAATTCGCATTGCGAGCTGACTCCCATGGAGCTGCACATACTGACTTACTTCCAGCACGTGATGGAGGCAGCGCTGAACCGCAAAGAGATGATCCATGCTCTGACGGTAGAACGCGACCACGCTGTCCAGGCAGAGAAAGCCAAGAGTTTCTTCTTTGCCTGTGTCAGTCATGACATCCGCACACCGCTCAACGCGATCATCGGATTCTCGGAGCTGCTGAAATACGGAAATGTAGAGCCGGAACTGACGGAGACGTATCTGGAGAATATCGCCTTCAGCGGCAACGTGCTGATGGAGCTGGTGAACAATATCCTGGACCTGTCCAAGCTGGATGCCGGAAGCATGATTTACACTTACAACTTCTGCGACTTTAAGGAACTGGGCACCAAGGTCATCAAGGCTTTCAGCCACCGTGCGGCCGATGGAAATCTGGAATTGAAGGTGGACTTCCAGCCTCGTATGCCGGCAGTCAAAATAGACAGCCAGCGTGTTTATCAGATCCTGTTCAATCTGGTGGGCAACGCGGTGAAGTTCACCAAAGAGGGTTCGATCACGCTCAAAGCCTTCTGTCAGCCAGTGGAAGGCGATCCCGCAAAACGCGATCTGATATTCTCCGTTCGCGATACGGGTATCGGTATTGACAAGAAGCACTTCAAGTCCATTTTCAAGCCGTTCCAGCAGATACAGAACATGACGCAGACCGGCGGTACCGGACTGGGGCTGAGCATCTGTACGCTGATGATCGAACAGATGGGCGGCACCATTGAAGTGGACAGCGAAGTGGGCAAAGGCAGTGTCTTTACCGTGAAGCTGAAGAACGTGGATACACAGCCATTGAAAGGCCATGAGGAGGAAGAAGAGCTTCCGGCAAAAGCGAAAGAGGAAAAGGCCTTCCACGTGGCAAACTCGATCTCATTGCTGCTGGTGGATGACGTGATGATGAATCTCAATGTGCTGGAAGCGCTCTGCAAAAAGGCCGGTGTGACGAATGTCATCAAGGCGCAATCCGGTGATGAGGCGCTGGAGATCCTGAAGGAGAGACGTTTCAGCGCGGTCCTGACGGATATGTGGATGCCCAGCATGAGCGGCGCGGAATTCGCCAAACACGTCCGGGAAGAACACAAAGGTCTGCCCATTTACCTCATCACGGCAGATACGGAGTTCCTGAAACACTACCAGGAAGAGGGTTTCAGCGGATGTCTGACCAAGCCTGTAACATTGGAAAGTCTGAAAGAGATCCTTCAAAAGATTAAATAACTATATTAGAATCAATATGTTTCGTAGAGACGGACGGATCGCTCGTCATCCCTTGATTATTTTCTGTCAGCCCCTCCGGAGTTTCTAATTACCCGCATTATCCCAATATTCTTATATTCTTGACTTTTCACACATTCAAATATAACATGTGCGTGATGTATCAGCGCCGCGCGGTGTCATCCGCCGGTGCTCATAAATGGTCAACATTATCGTGATGATCAAAACGAGTTCAATTTTAAGAAAGGTTCGCCTTTCTGTTTGGAGCGTCGTTTTTGTGCTGTTACTTGTTTTCTGCGCAAAAAACGTGTCTGTATGCGTGTATGGAGCGGGCGATGTTTCCGGGGAAAAAGTTATCAGGGTCGGCTTCTTTGAATTTCCGGGCTATCATGAAATAGACGAGAACGGGGTCCGTTCCGGATTCGGCTATGAGGTATTGCAGGCGCTGCAGCCCTACACTCACTGGAAATATGAGTATATCGGCTACAAGGAAGGCTGGCCTCAGATGCTGGACATGCTGGAAAACGGGAACATTGATCTGCTCAGCAGTACGATCAAAACTCCACAGAAACTGGAGCGCTTTGATTTCTCAAAACATCCGCTGGGCATGAGCGGCACGATCATGACCGTTAAGCCGGGACAAACAAAATTTAAACCCAGGGATTACAAGAACTGGCACGATCTGCGCGTGGGAATGCTCGTCAACAACGACAGTAAAAATAATATTTTCCGCGAGTTCGCAAAGGAAAAAGTATTCTACTATACCCCGACCTATTATAACAATGTGACCGAGATGCAGAAAGCTCTCCAGAAGGGAGATGTGGACGCTATCGTGACCGGCAGTCTGCGTAAATTCAAGAATGAGGAGGTATTTGAGGAGATGGGCATCCATCCCTTCTTCTTCGCTGTCAAAAAAGGGAATAAAGAATTGCTGGCGGAGGTGGACAACGCGGTGGATCGGCTCCTCGCGGATAAGCCTGACATCCTAAAGGAATTGTTCCGCAAGTACTATGATATCAAAAAGATACACGTTTACTATCCCCTTTTCATGAATGCATCCCACGGACAGAACCGGCCCATGACTAAGTACATCGAGGAGTTTCTGCAACATATCTGCCAGATCAATAACTGGGATGTGGAAGTGGAAACGGTAAACCCGCTGGACGATGAAAAACTTTTAACCTCCACAGATCTCATTTGCGGCACTATCAAGAATAAAGAATATCAGAAAACTCTGGATTTTCCTTTGCAGGAGATTTGCTCATTCAAGATCATGCTGATGGCCAAAGAGGATAATGATGTCTTTTTAAGCTACAGCCCGGAAAACTGGCCGAACTCCTTCAAGATCGGATATGTGCCCTGCACACTGGGATGCATGGATGAATTGGAAGAATTTGCTAACCGGTATTCTCTAAAGTACAAATACAAGTTAATAAATTACTCCTCCGACACGGAAATGCTCCAGGCTCTGAAAGAGGGGAAAATAGATTTGATACTCATCACTCAGCTGGAACAACAAGAGGGATTAGAAACGGCGGCCGTCTGCGGCGAGGACAAGCTTTACTTTGCTGTTCCTAAAGAAAAAACAGATACCTTCAAGGAATTGTACCAAACTATCGAGTACATCAAGGTGTATGAACAGCCGCTTCTGGACAAGCTGGCGGCACAGTATCTGACACAGCCCCTGTTCAATAGAGAAAGGACGAGAACTACTTATGAGCCCAAGCAACGTGAACGGGTAAGGGTCTGTCTCTATGAGGAGAAACTTGAAGGTTACATAAGAGATTATATGGATCGGCTGGCGGAAATGTACGATTGGGATATCGACTACATCTATACCAGCTATACTCAGGTATATCAATACCTGGCGGAGGGAAAAATAGATATCGTTCCCAACCTGACCTACATGAAAGAACAGGCTGAAAATTGTCTTTATTCCGATATGGATTTTGGAGCGATCTATTGTTATCTGGTGACTTCCCAGACAAATAAGACAATGCTGTCCAATCAGATCGATACATGGGCAGGTGTCCGCATCGCGGTACTGGACGGAAACAACACCGCTACCGTATTAAGTCAGTTCCTCAACCGGTACAACGTCAACTGCAGTTTTCAATACTATGATTCTATAGCCGAAGCGGAACAATCTGTGTACGAGGGAGTCAATGACGCCGCGTACACCGTTACCCCGCAGGGCTTCAAACCGCTGGCCGTATTCCCCTCGGAATTGACTTATCTGGGCATCAATAAGAATAAGCCTGAACTGAAGGAACAAGCGGACGAAGGTATGATCAAGCTCAAGCGGAATGACCCGAATTTCATGCTAAGACTCATAGAGAAGCATTTCCCCGCTTCTGATTTTAATATCCTGATGCTGGACAAGGCGGAAATGGATGCCATTTACAAATTCAAAGACCGTCCCATTCGTGTGGATATCTCCCCGGAAGCTCCGCCGCTGAAGCGATATGACCCCATAAAAAAAGAAGCAGCGGGCTTTGTCAAAAGGCTGATGGATAAGATCGGCGAGGATACGGGACTGACTTTCGAGTATCTGCCGCCAGCCAACTCTGCTGAAGCACGCAACAGGATCCTTCACGGAAAGAGTGATATCTGGGTGGGCTTCGGCGGAGACACCAGTCCTGTGGGGAAAACCGTCACCGGCAGGAACAGTATTTACATTCCCATGGTGGAGGTCTTAAAGAAAACAAAAACGGCAATAGATCCGGTAAACGATGTGGCAGCCATTCCCATAAGTGACTATACACTGAAATCCTTATACATTAATGGCGGACGGGAAAATTACGCTTTTTATTCAAGCCTGGATGAGTGCTACCGCGCTGTACTGACGGGCGATGCAGATTACACGATCGACACCCTGGTGTCCGCGCAGCTCAAACTGTGGAGAAATCAACAGTTCTCAGAACTACTGATCTTTCAATCAACACTGCCTAACGAATTTAATGACCCCATGGAATTCATCTATAACGTCGAGATGGATGAAACGATAAGAGGCATTATAGACAAAGCCATAAAGTCATTCACTCAGGATCAGATACAGAGCTACCTGCAGTCTGTTACGTTCACCAATATCGAAAAACCGTTCCTGACTGCGGCACAGCAGATAGGGTTGATCGGTGCCCTGATCACGGTCACCCTGCTGGTGTTCCTGATATATTCCAGACGCAACTACAGAGCGCAAAAGAGACAGTTGTCGATGCAGAAAGCCACATCGGAATGTCTGGAATCACTCTTCCTGGAAGAACAGGATTTCAATGTATCGGTCAAGGCCATCATTGAAATGCTGTCAAAGTATTTCAATGCGCAGCTGGGCTGGTTTGCCCGGTATGATGACGATGGCATCACTATGGATGCGTTGGTAGGATTTCCAAAGAGTTTCCGTCCTGACTGCCTGAGCGCGGTTACCAAAGAAACGCTGCAGACATGGATCGACAGTCAGGAGAACCAAGAGATCCAGCGGGTTCCCTACGAACAGACCCCGGGCATATTCACTGTCAAAGAGTGGGATGATTATTTGGTCGAGAGAAAGATCAAAACCCTTTTCGTGGCAGTCATCAGAGTAGGTGGTGTGATCCGCGGCAATATTGCTGTTGGCTTTGACACTGTCCGCCCTGAACTGGGTTCGACAGAAACATACATGCTGAACTATTTCCAGCACATGGTAAGAGCGTCAATGGTTCGCAGAAAACTCATTGAGAATCTGACCACGGAACGCGACCGCGCCGTCCACGCGGAAAAAGCCAAAAGCTTCTTCTTTGCCTGTGTCAGCCATGATATCCGCACTCCGCTCAACGCGATCATTGGATTCTCGGAGCTGCTGAGATACGGAGGTCTGGACGAGAAACAAGTGAAATCATACCTGGAGAGCATCGTGTTCAGCGGTAACGTGCTGATGGAGCTGGTGAACAATATTCTGGATCTGTCCAAGCTGGATGCCGAGAGCATGGTTTACACTTATGATTTCTGCGACTTCAAGAAACTGGGTAACAAGGTCCTCAAAGCTTTTGCCCACCGCGTGGGCGACGGGAATGTGGAGCTGAAAATGGACTTCCCGTCCCAGATGCCGGCACTCAAACTGGATAGTCAGCACGTCTATCAGATCTTGTTCAACCTGATGGGCAACGCGGTGAAGTTCACTAAACAGGGTTCGATCACACTCAAAGCCCACTGTGAACCGGTGAAAGATAATCCCGACAAGATGGATCTGGAATTCGCCGTCTGCGATACGGGCATCGGCATTGATAAGAAGCATTTTAATAGCATTTTCAAGCCATTCCAGCAGATACAGAATATGACGCAGACCGGCGGTACCGGACTGGGTCTGAGTATCTGCGCTCTCATGATCGAACAGATGGGAGGCACGATCAGTGTGGACAGCGAAGTGGGCAAAGGCAGTGTCTTTACCGTGAAACTGAACAACCTGGATTCACGCCCATTGGAATCCGAAGAAGAGAGCCCGGAGAAAGAAGTGAAAACGACCACTTCGGCTGAACACACATCCCTGCTGCTGGTGGATGACGTGCTGATGAATCTCAATGTTCTGGAGGCGCTCTGCAAGAAAGCAGGTGTGAAGGACATCGTGAAAACCCAATCAGGAGCAGAGGCGCTGGAGATATTGAAGGGAAGAAGTTTCACCGCTGTGCTGACAGATATGTGGATGCCCGGCATGAGCGGCAAGGAGTTCGCGAAACAAGCCCTGAGCAAATACAAAGATCTGTCTATCTATCTTATCACGGCGGATGTGGAATATCTGAAGCACTACAAGGAAGATGGCTTCACCGGATGCCTGACCAAGCCGCTGACCCTGGACAAACTGCAGGAGATATTCTAAACAGCACCGGGGAATCACTTAAAAAGAGAGACACGGATCACCGTGTCTCTGTTTTTTATCAGGGGATGGACTTTTGTTTATGATTCCACTTTCACGCGGAAGAAGACTTGCCCTTGAGGATTTTCAATGACATATATACCACCCTCTAAATTCGTGGAAAGAGTTTCCCAGTTCACCAGATCCTCACTGGCCTGAAGGATACCGGTGTAGTAAATCGTCAGAACACTTCCATCCCATACATATCCCAAAGCAGGATCGACCGGATCCGGATCGCTGCCCCAGACGGCTGTGATCAGACCGCCGTAAGAGGAGTCCCATCCACTGGTTCCTTCTTCATAATAGATCTTTCCCGTTACGCCTGAAAATACGTCATTATCATACAAAGACGGAGCATCACCCAGGAAATGGATCTTGCCAAAGCCCATACAATTATAAAACGCACTGTACCCGATCCCGGTCACTGCCGGCGGTATCTCTATCGAAGAGAGTGTGCGGCATTCATAAAGGAATTGTCCTGGGATTTCAGACGAGGATTCCGGCAAAGTAACATTGCCCAGACTGCGGCAGTTCAGGAAAACGGATTCACCCATTTCAGTTACACCGCTGGGCAGAGTAACAGATGTCAGGCTTCTGCATTCGGCAAAAGCACCGGCCCCTATTGCCGTAACACCATCCGGAATGACGACCGCCTGCAAAGCGGTGCAGCCATAGAAAAGGCCATCCGGGATCGTCTTCAACCCGCTGGGCAGCGCGGCTACTGTCAGCCCAGTGCATCCCTGAAAAGCGGCCGCTCCGATGTTGGTGACTGTCGTTCCATCCGCAAAGGAGATACCGGTGATCCCCGTACAATCCTTGAACGCAGTGCGTCCGACCGAGCCGACCGAATAGTTTCCCAGCTTGGATGGCACGACGATATTCCCGGAAGCACTGCTCGAAACTTTGGTGATGACAGCACGGCTGTTTTCGATACTGTATGAGAAAAGAGATGTCGAGGATGTTCCCTGCGCAAGGGATAGTTTGTCAAAATACAGCGCTCTGTAGTAAATGTAGTCATCGTCCGGTGTTGCCTCCGCAAAGAAGGTAATGCCCGCTATCAGCGCGGATGAATCAAAGCTCAATACGTCCGTATAATTTTCCGCACCTGCGCGCCCAGTCACATACATCAGGATCTCTGTAGAGGAAACTTGTGTGAACGTCCAATGAATCGTCTCTGTTCCATACGTGGGCAAAAGCTCAGTATCCCCCATCATAATGGAATCAGAATCACCCTGGCTGATGGTCAGGATCTCGTTTCCGGAGCTGTCCCATAAAGTGAATCCTTTCAGGCCGTCATCCCCGGAATCGGTATTGACAGCCACATCAAAACGAAACACGTCCCCGGCTGACATCGCCTGAGAAAAAGCGCGTTTCGCGTAAACAGAACTGCCTTCTCCGTAAGCGATCAAACCAAAAGCCTCATCCAGATCCAGACCGTATGCCGTACTGTTCCAAATGCCATACTCCGCTCCGCCTTCACCGGCATTTGCTGTGATGGACCATGCAGCAAAACCGCCGCCTTGGTTGGATCCATTGCTCCAAACGCCATTGTAATTGGAGGCGACATCTTCATTTTCTGTCGCAGCAGTCGCGCTGACAGTCATTATCGCACAGAGGCAGATATTCAAATAATAAAGTTTCTTCATCGGTTGTCCTCCTATTTCCCTGTTACTTTTGTTACCATAGATGACGGTTTGAACGTGGTGATGGATGTTCCTCCGGAAACTGTCGCCCCGGTATAGTATCCATGAAATTCCGTACCTCCGCTCACTGTACCACCGCTATAGACAGTGTAAGTCACATTGCTGGTAAAATCCGGCAGGCTGATCAGCATAGTCATTCCACCACCGCTGCCACCATCGGGAAACCCCGGCCTACCGCCGGCTGTTACCGCAAAGGAACGCACCCCTGAATTTCCGGCATAAGAACGCGGAATCTTATAGACTAAAATATTATTGCCGGAAGCGTCCGTGATCTTGAAGATCGTATCCGCTGTGCCTGTTCCCGTATAGATGACTGAACGCTGAGCACACACGGAGCTGGTCGGTGTGCTGGTCGCACCGCCTACCCCAATAATGGTTCCGCCCGTGATCTTGAAAGTGTTCTGATCGCAATCCAGTCCTTCTTCCGGTGCAGTCGATCCGGAAGAAACGATCAATCCTCCGCTGATCTCTATCGTTCCGTTAGAGTCGATGCCATCATTGCCGGAGCTATAGCAGTAGATGGTTCCGCCTTTGATCACAAGACTCTTGGCCGCGTTGATGCAATCGTCATAAGCCTCTATCTCCAGAGTGCCGTCATAGATGGTCAAGGTTCCTTTGGATTCAATTCCTTCACCGCCGTCATAAAGTGTACTGACCACGAACTGACCGCCATAGATATCCATATTCCCACCCGATTTGATCGCCTTCGGATTCGCGTAATTCGCGTGCATGCCGGAACCGGACAAGACCACTTTCTGACCACTGGTAGATGCCTTGATGACCGGAGTGGCACTGTTCCCACCGTTTATACCCACTGTCATCACTCCGTCACAGGTGATCGCGTCACCCGCGTTGCCTGTGGCTATAGCTGTGATCTTGCCACCCGTCAGTGTCATATCACCGCCGGCTGTAAGACAGTCCGCCGCGGCAATGTCCGTTTGACTGGAACTGTTTTTATAGGTCGAGGAACAACTGCCCGATACATAAATATCCAGAGCGCCTCCGCTCATGGTAAAATCTCCATCCACCGAGACACCTTTCCCGGCCATGCCACTGTGTGTGATCGTTATTTTTCCGGCATTCACCTTTGCATTGCCGGAGCATTTTATTGCCGTACAATAGGAAGGTGAGATATAGGTGCTGTTGGTTGTAACGGCACCGGTCGTTGAATTGGTTTTCAGCGTGACGACCTGCTCCAAATAGACCGCTCCCGACAAATCAAACAGCATTGCTCCACCGTTCATCGCCAAATCGGCGCATTTGATGCCTTTCGTTTGCGCCGTGGGGATGGACATGGAGAGGAGTCCGCCATTGAATTCGATATTCCCGTCGCACTTCAAGCCTTTGGTATCTGCTTCGGAATTTTCATAAGTGATCGATCCCCCATTTACAGTAATGCCCCCCGCGCAATCTACGCCATCACTCGCAGGCTTGAGGATGGACAGCGTTCCGTTATCCATTTGAAAATCCGTTTCCGCGTGAATCGCATCACCACCGGCATTTTCCACGATCACCTCACCTTCCCGAATTGTAACACTGCCGTTAGCACTGTAAATCGCATGTTTATTCGCAGTACCTACCAGTTTCAAAGTCCCCGTACCACTGATAAGGATAGAACCTTTGGACATCAGGACACCTTTGTTAGAATTTTTTGAGCCTTCCGTCAGTATGCTGGTCGTTCCTTTCGGTAAAACGACATAACATGTGTTGGTTGAAGTGGAACGCACGATCGCAGAATCGCTGCAGCTGAGATCCAGTCCGTTCAAAACGAATCTTACCGGATAATCACCATCGACCTTGACTCCGCCGGCAGTACTGCTGCCGCTGAGAACGACTTCTACACCTTCTGTTTTGGGCGTGATGTTCACATAACCGTTTTTCTGTTCAATTTTCGCATCGCTTTCTGATGCGTCCACGACCGGTTCTTCGCTTCCATCAAAATAGATATTGATGGACTGATTAAATATATCATCCGCGGCAGATATACCGTAAGCCAGCATCCCCATTATTACCACGATACATAGATATTTTAAATCAAATACCTTCATAAGCACCTCTTATATCAGTTATATTTGATACGCTCTCAAAAGGTTATCAGGGCTCAGCCCTGATAACTATTATCAAAAAGCGTAGGAATACATTTTCGTAATCCAAAGTATTAAACACCGTAAAAGAGAAAAAAGTTGCGAAAGTTTTCCCTAAAGCCCCAGCTGGGAGAAAAGATCCAGCTGATTCGGATCGGGCAGATTGCGAAGTTTCTGGCGCTTGGCGGTCGTGCGGGGCGATTTCTTTTCTTCAGGCGCATCACCCTCCTGTGAGGATTCCTCCGCGCCCAGAGGATCCAGTTCCGTTTCTTCCAGATTGCGCAAAACCTCTATCGCGCGGTTCAAAACGGAGGACGGTATCCCGGCCAGACGAGCCACATGGATGCCGTAGCTCTTATCCGCCGCGCCGGGAATGATCTTATGGATGAAAACGATCTGGTCATTCCATTCCCGAACGCTGACATTCAGATTATAAACACGCTCCAATCGTGAGGCCAGCTCTGTCAGTTCGTGATAGTGTGTCGCGAAAAGTGTCTTGGCTCCGCATTGGTTGTGGAGATATTCCGCGATGCTCCAGGCCAGACTCAGCCCGTCAAAGGTGCTGGTTCCGCGGCCGATCTCGTCCAGGATGACCAGACTGCGGGATGTGGCGTTGTTCAGAATAGATGCTGTTTCGCTCATCTCCACCATGAAGGTGGACTGTCCGCGGGCAATATCATCACTGGCGCCGATACGGGTAAAGATGCGGTCCACGATATCCACACGCGCTTCCTTTGCCGGAATGAATGAGCCCGTCTGCGCCATTAGTGTGAGCAAAGCGGTCTGGCGGATGTAAGTGCTTTTGCCGGCCATGTTGGGGCCTGTGATGATCCCGATCTGTTTCTGCGCGGGATCCAGGTCGGTATCATTGGAAACGAACCGGCCGGCCGGGAGTGTCTGCTCCAGGACCGGATGACGGCCGTCTTTGATCCGGAGTATCCCCTCGTCTTTGACCTCCGGGCAAACATAGCCGTAAAGCTGGGCCAGCTGCGCGAAACAGACCAGCACATCCAGCTCGGCCAGTGCCTGCGCGTTCTGCTGGATGACTGTCAGCTGTGCCGTCACCTGCTCACGGAGTTTCACAAACAGGTCGTACTCGATCCGCTTGACCCGTTCCTCCGCGCCGAGGATCTTGCTCTCCCACTCTTTCAGTTCCGGCGTGATAAAGCGCTCGCCGTTGACGATGGTCTGCTTGCGGATATAGGTGTCGGGCACCTTATCCAGATGCGTTTTGGTCACCTCGATGTAGTAACCGAAAACGGAATTGAAGCGTACTTTCAGACTGGGAATGCCGGTGCGTTCGATCTCCTCCTGCTGCATCCGCGCGATCCAGTTCTTGCCGCCGTGCATGATCTCCCGCAGTTCATCCAGCTGGGCATCCGCGCCCGGACGGATGATGCCGCCTTCCTTGGTGGAAATGGGCGGTTCATCTACGATCTGGCTTTGGATCAGCGTGACCAGTTCCGGCAGAAGCACGATTTTTTCCACGAGTTTTTGGAACAAAACAGAATCCTCTCTCAAGCCGGAAATGATCTCTTTGAGTGCCGGCAGCTGTTCCAGTGCCTGACTCAGCGCCAGCATATCGCGGGCGTTGCCGGAGACGGTCGTCAGGCGTGTCAGGATGCGCTCCAGATCACGCACAACTGTCAGTTTCGTGCGAAAAGTCTCCATGTCATCGGTATGATCCAGCCAGCAGCGGACTGCCTGCTGACGTTCCGTGATGGAGGTCACATCGGCCAGCGGCTGAGAAAGCCATCCGCGCAGTTTGCGGGCTCCCATCGGCGTGCAGGTCTTGTTCATCACGCCAAACAGGGAATGGATCATCGGCGTGTTGCGGTTCAGCGGTTCCAGTATTTCCAGATTCCGCAGCGTGTTGGCATCCAGCGCCAGATAGTCGGTGCGCTCATAAAAACAGATGCGCGAGAGCTGACCCACATCCCGCCGCAGATGCTGTTCGAGATAGTGGATCACCGCGCCGGCGGCACCCGTTGCGGCGACCCGGTCACGCAAACCGAACCCGTCCAGAGAAGCCACATGGAAATGATCTTTCAGAGTGTAGAAACTGGTTTCGGGAGCAAACACCCAGTCCTCATACAAGGCCAGATGCGGAAAAGCCGGGATCAGCGCGCGGCGCAGTTCGTCCTCTTCGGAGGGGATGACGATCTCCGCCGGACGCTGGCGTTCCAGCTCGGCCATCAGGACGGCCATGGTCGGCACTTCCGTAACAAAAAAATCGCCTGTGGTCAGATCGGCCAGCGCCAGCCCATAGGATTGTTTAAAAGGATAGATCGCGGCCAGAAAATTGTTTCGTTCCGCGCGGAGGACCCGTTCATCAAAATGGGTGCCGGGACTGAGGATCTGGGTCACCTCGCGCTTGACCAGGTGTCCCGGTTTGGGATCTTCCATTTGGTCGCAGATAGCCACCTTGCGGCCGGCCTCCAGCAGTTTGGAAAGGTATCCCTCGGCCGCGTGGTACGGGATGCCGCACATGGGATAAGTTCCCCTCTTGGTCAGCGCGATATTGAGGATCTGCGAGGCTTCCAGAGCGTCCTCAAAAAACATCTCATAAAAATCCCCCAGCCGGAACATCAACAAAGCATCCTTCGGCAGTTCGGATTTGATTCTCCGATACTGCGTCATCATAGGGGTCAATTTAACTGAGTTGCCGCTGCTGCTCATCCGCCTTCAAGTATACCTTTTTTGCCGCCAAAAAAAAGCATTATTTCTGCCGGCTGCTTTCAAGCCGGACGGGGATCAGTTTGGGCACGGAAAGCAAGCCGGAATCCAAGGGCTTATCGCTCGAAGCGTCAAAATTTTTGTACTGGATGTTGACAAAATTGATCTCGTGGAAATTCTTCCAGGGCACCTTCCGGCGGTCCATGTCAATGATCCGGTTGTAAGAAAGATTGGTGACTTCGATCTCCAGCGTGTTCTCTGCGCGGAGCAGTCCATCGGGAAGCGTAACGGCAAACGGGATATGCCACAGCAGCGGCAGGGTCGTCCCGTTCAGGGTCACGCGGGCCGTTTCGCGCACATCACCCAGGTCCAGCCGCCAGTGTTCCCGGAGCTGTTCCGGCGTGAGCGAGAACTTTCGTGAATAGGTCAGCTTGCCGCTGAAGATATCGTAAGGACTGCCCAGCTTCGTCCAGCTTTTGCCTGTTTCAAAAAGCCGCTCTTCCTCGATCTTCGGCACACCGCTTTTCCAGCTCAACTGCCAGTCTCCATCCAGCGCGATGATGCCATCTGCCTGGAGCTGATAAACGGGATAATTCGTTTCCGAATCCACGCCGCAAAAGACAAAGAGACTTTGTCCGGGCACGAGCTGGAGATGGAACTCGGTCTGACCGTTCACGCGGCGTGTTTGAGCTGTGCCTCTCGTTTGCGCTGCCGGATCAAACAGGGTGATTTTTCTGGACTTGCACGGCACCCAGCAGTCGCCGGAGCGGTCAGAGAGATTCGTCAGAAAATAGATCGTTTTGCCGTCTTGTTTCTTGCGGATGAAGTCGATCCCGTTTGCTTTGAACGCTTCCGGACGGATGCCCAGACGTTCCAGCGTATATGTCAAAACCTCCTGAGAACCGCCGCAGCTGTAACTCATGGGGCGCAGTGCCTCCTCGATCTGGAACAGACGCTGACGGCGTTCCTTGTGTTGGAACAATCCCGGAACGTCACCCGGCAGATCGTCCATGAAAATGACGGGTGTCCCCTTCTCTGCCAAGGCCAGCAGCGCTTCCATCGTTTGGTGCGGGATGTGGACCATCGGCGGCACGAGGATGACCTGACCCGGACGCGGCGCACGTTCCTTCAGCATCTGATCGGAAATGTAGTCGAACGTATAGCCGCGTGTCCAGAGCGAACGGGCCAGCGTTCCAAAAGGAAAGGTATAGAGACCGCCCGTCAGGTAATGCACATCCAGCATTCGGATGACTTCCGAGCGGCCGGTCTGCGACCAGATGTCATAAATGGGAAAATAGATCAGGATATCATTATCGGGCTCCGACTGCTGGAGGATATGCTGGCACTCGGCGATGTAGGCCGTCAGCACCGGCAGTTCCTCGAAAAAGTGCGAAGTGTGGCCGTAATGCGTGGAAGCATAGAAAAGCCGTCCGGGAAAATCTTTCCAGTAGGGCGAGTAGGCCGTCCCGTGAAAAAAGATGTGATTGATGCCCGCGGTGAAAAGCTCGTCTATCTGCGGCTTGATCTGGGAGAGCGACACGGAAAAATGATCCCCCAGCCAGGTCGTGGATTCGCTGGAAACAAGCGGTTTGCCCGTGACGTGTGCCGCGGATGATGCGAACTTCATGACCAGCGGATCCGGGTGCCCGAAGCGGGCCGGTTCATACTTCGGATCATGGCGCAGACCGGGTATTTTGAAACCGCTGTCGCCGAAAGATTCCGTTTCGGGGATATCCGCCAGCGCGTACAAGTCCAGCAGATTCCCCGGCGAACCGTGCGCCTCATAGCGTGTCGTGGAAACACCCATCTGATGACACAGCTCGACCCAAGGTGCCGCGTACTGATCCCGGATCAGATCGGAGATCGTCTCGCAGTAATCGCACACCACGCGCAATGCCGCTGGATCGGACGACTTGGGATCCAGACAACCCAGATAGTCCTTCAAATCATAACCGCGCAATGCACGAAATTGTTTCAGAAGATCCCGTGTGCAGTTGGCTCCATAAACCTCGTAGGAATCATTGTAAAAAGCACGGGGTCTCTGTTCCAATTGCGTGAACGCGTCGCGGAACCGCTGAGCGTAAAACTCGATCGCGGGTCGGCTGAACGGATCCAGCACGAACCCCTCGCCGCCGGGAGCCGCACGCTTGACCTTCTGGCCGGTGGGCGTGATCTTGAACTCGCCTTGCTCGACCCTGAACCGCTGCGCGCGGAATTCCTCCGGGATATCGGGTCCGCCAAACGGCCAGCCGGTCCCCATCGTCATATCCACACCCATTCCCAGACGGTCGGCTTCCTTGATCGTGTGGCTCAGGACTTCCATCCAGCGTTCGGACAGGTACGGGATGTAATTGGCCTCGTCTCCTTTCTCGCCATAGATCGGGATGATATGCACACCGCCCAGACCGGCGCGGCACATTCCCTCCAGCTGCTCGGTGATGTCAGCCTCCTTGACGGAACTGCCCATCCACCACCAGTAAGTCCACGGCTTTTCTGTCACGGTAAAAGAGTACGCGGCGCATGTCATCCAGCAGAAAAGCGCCGCCAGCAGGAGTCCGCTCCTGCTCAGTCCAGTATTCATCCTGTCCGGTTTCATATCCAGCCGTTACGATACTCTATCGCGGTTAAAATCTCAAGCCCGAAGAACCTCTCCAAACAAAAAACCTCACACCGTTTCGCGTGAGGTTTTCGTAAATATCAAATCAAAAACTACACTTCCCAGCCTTTACGGGCGGGCGGGTTCAGATATTCGTTGGCTTTTTCATTGTTGGTGAACTTGCCCATTCTGCCGTTCCACTCCAGTTTCTCACCGGGGAAGAGCATTGCTATGCAGCCCAGCAGTCCCACTTCGGTGAGCTTGCCGCAGTAGCTGAAGGGTGACTCGGCAACGCCTTCGCCTTTACAGGCATTGATCCACTCCTGGTGATAGCCGGGAGATTTCGGGATACGGGTCGGCTCCTGGGAGAGACTCTTCATCTTCTCTTCGTCCAGCACCTTCACACCGGTCGCGCCATGGGAACCGTAAAGGATATCGCCCTTGTCGCCGATGATGTGACCGCCCATCTCGAAGAATTCCGGTCCGATGCCGGGGAACTTCTTGTCGGGATCCTCGAATCCTGCCGGACGCGGAGGACGGCATTTGCCTTCGTACCAGGTCACCTTCAGCGGCTTCTCGCGGCCGCCAACATTAAACTCGAACTCGATCTCGCTGGAGACCGGGAAGACCTGCGCGTACTTCTTCGGATCATAATCCACCGGATGCGCCGTGATCGTGCTGGGATAATCCAGAGCCAGCGCGTAGAACAGCGGATCGGCGATATGGCAGATCCAGTCGCCCAGAACGCCTGAGCCGAAATCGCGCCAGAATCTCCACACGCCCGGAACGTACAGCGGATGATAATCGCGATAAGCCGCGCCGCCCAGCCAGAGATCCCAGTCCAGGGTCTTGGGCACTTCATGCTTCTCTTTCAGCTCGCCCAGCCGGGAGATAAAGGAGTAGTTGCTGTTGCACATCAGATGCGCTTCCTTCACCTGGCCGATCACTCCGTCCTCCAGCCATTCTCTGAAGACACGGATGCTGTCATAAGAGCGTCCCTGATTGCCCGCCTGGGTCACGACCTTGCTCTCGCGAGCCAGACGATCCAGCGCACGCACCTCGTGGATGGAATGCGCCAGCGGCTTCTCGCTGAACACATGCTTGCCCCGCTGCATCGCGTTTTTCAGGATGATCGCATGCGTATGATCCGGGGTCGAGACCGCTACCGCGTCAATCTCCTTTTCATGCTTGTCCAGCATCACCCGGTAATCCTGATAGAACGGCACTTTTTCAAACCGTTTCCTCTGATCCGCGCTGCGGGCTTCATCCACATCGCACAGGGCGACTACCTTTTCCCCGCACAGACCATTCAAATTATGTCCGCCGCGGCCGCCGATCCCCACAAAAGCGATCGCCAGCTTGCTGTTGGGGCTGGTTTCCCCGTGCAGACCCAGTACATAAGATGGAAGCACCGCACACGCGGTACCGCCTAGCAGCATTTCTTTGAGAAAGTTGCGTCGACTTGTCGGTTTCAAGACTCGTTTCATAACAGGTCAGAGTATATCCCTTTTCCCCTCCAATGAACACAAAAAAATTACCAGACATTTCGTCGGGGCACAAAAAATTTGATAAAAAGGACAAATCATGTAAAATCAACCCGTTGCGGATGAAAGCTCGGTGCTTGAGTCTTTGTTTTCATCAGTCCTGCCTCTCCTGGGAACATTGAAACCAATTTCAAAAATGATTGGGAAAAATGAATACCTATAGGAAAGGCGGTGACAAAAAAAGAATGATCACAAACGACATTTGCGCTCTCGCAGCGATCATCCTAATTATTAGCTTTTTGCTAATGATTAGACGGTATTAATAGTCCGTCCAACTGTGCAAGGTGTTGACGCACCTTGCACACTTTTAATTTACCTCATAAGGTTCTCTTTTGCAAATAAAATTCTCATTTATTTTTCCTATGGGGACATTTGATATTCATATTCCTTACTGCCACCAACACGTGTATGTATAAATGATTTGATCTTTGCGATCGACAATGAGGATTTTGTAATATTTAAAATCCGTGAAATCGGCAGGGTTCGATCTATAATAGAACTCAACACCCTGTTTCGGAATGTCTTTTAGCCACCAATCCGGTTTGTCTGAATTTGCATTTTCTAATATTGCTCCCCGGATACTCTCATACCCGTCTCGGATATTTTCGGCCTGTTCATTCACAGTAGGAGATTCCTCAGAAATAAGATGTTCATCTATCTTGAGCCATTCAGCTAATTGAAGAAGCTTTTCCACAAAATCAGGCTCTTTTGCATAACTAAACATCATCCACCGTGAACTTGTATCATGTAACCGAACCCTTTTAACATGAATAGCACCCAACTCTATATCCGGCTGGATACCAAATTCACGTGTAAATTCTTCTGACCTACCAGGCTTATCGATATTGTCATATTCATCCATCAAGATATGAAACGCAAAATAGTAACAACCACCTATAAGACAAGCAGCTAATATGAAAAATGCTACAGACAGGACTAAAATAATTTTCCTTGTTTTCGTCATATTTATGACTGATCTTTTCTTAAAACTTCGTTCTCTTCCGGCTTATTTTTTTCCTTTTGATGAAGCTAATAGTTTCCTGTATCGCCTCTTTTGCAATGATGCACAACCAACCCACTATGATGATACTGAGAGACCATCCCCCTAAATCGAAACTATACCCTGATAAGTGTATCTCTCCATTTGAATCCATAAAGATGCTTAAAGCTAAATGAGCGCAAATGATTATCGCGGTAAATACACCTAACTCTCTTAATAAGTAATTTTCTTTCAGGTTTTTTCTATTCTTTTTCTCCATCGTCAATCGAATAATCAAAGTCCGGTTCAAAAATGATTTGAGGGTCTTCTTTATAATGATCTCCTAAATAACGTATTTGCTTCCGCAGCATTGGAATATCATTTGTTAATGAGGATTGGTATAAAGCATTCAATCGTATAGCATCCATTCGTTTATAGTCAGATATTTCATGCATGCCCCCCAAGATTACCGCAAATCCTCCATAATAAAAAAATATCAAAACAAGGAACAAAAAAAGCAAAAGATAACGCCATCCTTTTTTTCTGATAAGTGGATAAATAAAAACAACAATGCACCACAACAAAAGGAGCAAACCACTCAGTATAATTATTATCTCATAAGTTTCTCTATCTCCTTTCTGATCAGAAATTTCTTCTTTAATCCAAAAATCAGTATCAGGATAAGTGATCTCCCAATCATCTTTTGAATGTGCTTGATAATATAGTATCTTCTCCCTTAACGCATCAAGATTATTGGTTAATGCAGTTTTGTATAAATCATTGAATATAAGTGAATTCAAATGACAAAAATGAACATAAGGGCTACTACTTCTCGTTTTTAAAGATCCTATCCCCCATACAAAACATATAAGCAAAAAGAACGAAAGGAATAAAAAAGCCCGCAGTGTCATTTTCTTAATAAGCACATAAGCTAAAAGGGCTATGCCCCACAACAATATCAAAATAACTGCCCCGTTCACCTCAAACTTTCTTCATTTTTAAAGAGAAAAGGAACTCTGTCAAGCGGTTTCTCGAGGCAATATGCTTTGAAAGAAATTTGATTTTACCGGTTGACGCGGAAACACAAAAACAGGTACACTGTGAATCAGTGAACGGTACAAATCCGCAGTTCAACTTCGGATTTGTACAAAAGAGATAAATGAAAAACATCATTGAAAGAGCTATAGCTCAGGCGGCAAAAGATCTTTGGCACAAGTATCCTGTACTGACGATCACCGGTCCGAGACAGTCAGGAAAGACAACCCTTGCCAGAGAGCTGTTCCCGTCAGCTGAATATGTGAATCTGGAAATTCCTGATGTGCGTGACCAGGCGATGAGGGACGCACGCTCCTTCATAGAAAGGCATCCCGCGCCTGTTGTTTTTGACGAAATACAGCGCGTCCCGATGCTGCTGAGCTACATCCAGGCTAAGGTTGATGAAACACAAAACACGTCTTGCTATGTGCTTACCGGCAGCCATCAGCCGTCGTTGCAGGCCGCGATCGCGCAGTCTTTGGCAGGAAGAACGGGAATTCTGGAACTGCTGCCGCTGTCGATCGCGGAGTTGACAGCCGCTAATAAGAAAACCGAGCGTGATCACTTGATTTTCAACGGATTCATGCCGAGACTATACAGTTCTGGGCTGGATGCCTCGCATCTGTATTCAGACTACTTCAAAACCTACATTGAGCGAGATTTACGGCAGCTGGCAAATTTGCGGCATATACGGCAATTTGAGTTGTTTATCAGACTATTGGCGGGAAGAGTCGCGCAGGTTCTCAACGTGGATTCACTGGCGAACGATACAGGGGTATCATCCGGAACGATCAGAGAATGGCTGTCGCTGCTGGAGGCATCCTACATCATTAAGCTGCTGCCGCCATATTACCGCAATTTCGGCAAACGGTTCATAAAGTCTCCCAAAATATATTTTGTGGAAACGGGATTGGTGAGTTATCTGCTGGGGATCAAAGAGATCAAACAAGTAGCGACACACCCGCTGATAGGAAATTTGTTTGAAAATATGGTGATCATGGATGTCTTCAAGAAACGGCTCAACGCGGGAAACGATGGAGATTTGTATTTCATGCGCACGAACCACGGTGTGGAAGTAGATCTGGTAGAAGAAGTAAATGGAA
>Ga0265298_10002329_pt1 | contig 26634 bp, 23 predicted proteins | sample AusTroGonzalo_MG_3_FD_193486 | JGI IMG/M metagenome (GOLD analysis project Ga0265298, IMG submission 193486) | Bovine rumen microbial communities from tropical cattle in Woodstock, Queensland, Australia - Gonzalo_01 | ecosystem: Host-associated > Mammals > Digestive system > Stomach > Rumen ...
TCACGAAGGCTCGGGTGCCGTTATCGAACACGAACTGGTAACTCCAGGTTTCGTTAAAGTCCTTGCCTACATTGGGGTGGGGCATAAAGTCGTTTACGGTCAAGTTACGTGCCGTTCCCTGTGGGGGCACAACTTCACCGGCGCTGGCAAAAATCGCCAAAAAAGCCCAAAGCCACACCGTTCTGAGCAGAATGTGCGTTTGCAATCTCATACTGTAAATGTAACAATTTCGGTTCAATGCTATAAAGCAATGCAAGAAATATTATTCATTGCACATCACACATGCCACATTGCACATTTTTATTTATTCCACCAGTTTCTTGTCTAGCAGCGGGAAAATGCGGTTCAGTTCCAACAGGTCCATAATACGGTCGAAATCCCCGAAAAAGAATTCCACCTGGTCTATGGGTGCGTGGAAATCCAAGGTGGTGGAGGGCTCCAGAATCTTGTTTTCCACCAAAGCCGCCATGGTCCTTGTGGTAAGGGTTACGCCATGCATGGAATTTTTGGTTTCTGCCTTCAAATCCGCCGTAGATATGGCACTGAGACCGTTCCTAAGCGGGTCCTTGCTCCGCTGCGATAGTTTGATGAACACCGAGAGCATCATCTGGTCCGTCATGGAAAGGATGTTGGGGCTCACTTTGTGTTCCAGCGCACGGAACCGCAGGGTTTCGTAGAGCAAGGGAATCAGTTCCCTGCTTTGTACTTGCGCGGTGTCGCCCTGAATCTTGAGGACTTTCAAATCTTGAAGCTTCCGCAACAGCCTGCGAACTTCTTCCTCTTGGGTGCCGTTCATCAGGGCTAGTCTTTCGGCAAGGAGCGTTATGGATACCGCATTGTCGGTACGTTCCTTCAAGAGTCCTGAAAAAACGTAGAGCAGGGAGGGCAGCGCTTGCACTAGGTCGCTCTTGCGCTTGTTCTCTTCGCTGACGTGGTTCCTCTTGATAAGGAAACTGATAATGGAGTTGAGCCAGGTGGGGCTACTTTCCAAAGTCTTGTCCAGGTTTTCCCGGTTCACCACTTCGATTTCGCAGTCTTCCTGGGCCCGCAGGGTGTATTCCCAGGGGGCGTTTTCTAGCAGGCTGGACACGCCAATGACGGAACCCGCCTCAAAAATTTTAGGCTTTGCTGGGTTGCCCTTGGTGTTGGTGCCGTAAAGGGTTCCCGACTTCACGATGTACAGGGAAGAGGACAGGTCTCCTTCCAAACAAATGAATTCACCTGCGGAGAACTTCATTAGAGTACCCCCCTCAGGTTGATTTCGTAGCGCAGCGCCAGCAAAAAATACTGTACCTTTTCGGGAACGGGAGAAAAGTGGCTTTCGTCTTTTTCCGTGAAGAAACCTTGCCCCAGCATGTAAATCCAGTCGGCCACGGTCAGGTCAATTCCCTTCTTTTGGAACATGGCGAGCCAAGAAGGTGCGTCTTTGACTTCGCTGGCCTTGATTGTAGACAACGTAACAAGTGCTTTTTTCTGGTTCAAGGACAGCCGCAGGGGTTCCCAGGGCTTTCCTTGGTCTTGGGTGTCCAGGTAGTCCACGAAGAGCTTAAGGAGCTCGGGGTCGTGGGCAACCACGCAAAGGGTGTCGTCTTGCTTTTGCAGTTCCAGGAACTTTCGGCGGCAAAGGGCCTTCAGGTCCTCCTTGGCGGCGGCCACAGGTACACGGGTCTGCCAGCAGTATTCCTGAATCAAGCTTTCCACGGGGTAGGGCTTTTCTTTTTTCAGGAACCTGGAAAATTCGGCCAAACTCTTTAGGGAGTTTTCCATGCGGGGTTTTCGCATGTTTTCCCGCCGTTGCCGGTTCTGCCCCGACAGTTCGCGGACACAGGCCAAAAGCCACAGGGGCATGTTCTTCAGTTCCGACTCCATGCAGTCTTCGCTTACGATAGTGATGTCGGAAATCTCGGTGGCTTCCAAGTCGTAACGGAAGGATTCTCCTTCCAGAAGCGCGGCCACGCCCACCAGGTCGCCGGGACGCATCCTGAACAGTTCTTTTTTGGGGGTAACGGAACTGTCCACCGCCCGCAGTCCGCCCTTCTCCAAGATGACGATTTTACGTTCGGGATCGTTATGGGAGAATACAACAAAACCCGCCTTTACGGTGATACGCACAGGCGGGATAATTGTTTTGCGGGAATCCCCAGTAGTCATGGGGAAGTTGCCCTCCGGTCAGGAATTAGTCCTGACGTTCGTCGATACGGGCAGCCTTACCGCGGAGGTCGCGCATGTAGTAGATGCGAGACTGGCGAACCTTACCGGCACGGTCCAGAACGATGGATTCGATGCGGGGGGAGTTCACCGGGAAAATGCGTTCCACGGCAACGGAACCGGACATCTTGCGGACCGTGAGGGTCTTGGAAATGCCAGAGTTCTTCTGCTGGATCACCACGCCCTTGAAAGGCTGGATACGTTCCTTGGTTCCTTCGATGACTTTCACGTTCACGGTGACGGTGTCACCGGCACGGAAGCTGGGGGCTTCTGCCTTGACGTTTTCGTTATGAATAGCTTCGATGTTCAGGGCCATTTTGTTACCTCTTTTTATTTGTCGCCAAATTTAGTATCTATTTCGATATTTTTAAAGATGTCGGGGCGTCTTTCTTGGGTTCTTTTTAGGGATTCTTCCCGCCTCCAGGCGGAAATTTTGGCGTGATGCCCCGAAAGTAGCACTTCGGGTACCCTTTTTCCCTCAAAAACCTCGGGTCTGGTATAAACGGGCCAGCCCAAGACGCCTTGTGCAAAGGAGTCCGTTTCCCCGGATTCCCGGTTCCCCAAAGCCCCGTCCTTCAGCCGAACCACGGCGTCGGTCAGGAGCATGGCGGGCAGTTCCCCTCCGCTGACCACGAAATCCCCGATGGAGATTTCCATATCCACCTCGGACTGGCGGATGCGGTCGTCGATTCCCTTGTAGTGCCCGCACACGATAACCAGGTGGTCTTCCTTGGAAAGATCCTGGGCAATCTTGTGGGTCAGGGGCACCCCGTCGGCGGTCATGTAGATGACCTTGCCGCCGTCTTCCTTGACACCGGTGCTGCGGATGGCCTGTGCCAGGGGCTCGGGCCTAAGCACCATGCCGGGTTCGCCGCCATAAGGCACGTCATCCACCTGGCCGTAGTCGTTCACGGCAAAGTCCCGCAGGTACACCGTGTTGAATTCCAGCAGGCCCTTGTTCTGGGCCCGACCCATGATGGAGGACTTCATGGGGGTGAACATTTCCGGGAAGATGGTAATGCAGTCGATTCTCACGACGCCTCCCCGTTTGTGGCGGTGCGTTCCTCGGGGCACAGGGCCCGCAGGTAGTCGGCGTCGCACACGATTGCTTTCCCGTCTTCGTCGATTTCTGTAACGCAGTCCTCTATCCAGGGGGCAAGGATGGGCTTCTTGGAGAATTCAGCCTCGACCTCGGTGGCGAACTTGATGAGGAAGGCGTCCACGGTGGGCAGTTCCTGCACTTCCAGGACTTCGCCCACGGTGCGTCCGTCGGTAAGCTTCACTGCAAAGCCCGCCATGTCGTCCAGGTAGTACTCGCCCTCGGGGGCGGGAATCCGCTCTTCGGGGGGCACCATCAGGTTGCCGTTTACCAGTGGGGACAGCACCTCCGGCGCATCAAAGCCCTTGAACTTCAGGTGCCACAGGGCGCCGGCCTGCTTGGAGTCTTCCACTTCCAGTTCCTGGAACTGTCCGTTCACCTTTTCCACCACCACTTTTTTTAAGAGCTTGTGCCGCTCCGGGTCATGGGTCAGCGGGCGTGCCTTGATATAGCCCTTGACACCATGGCTTCCCATGAGTTGGCAGACGGTGATGTAGTCCTGGTAATCGGGCATTTGCAATGTGGAATGTGGAGTATGAAATTTGGAATTAAGACGAAAAAAGCCCCATGCGGTTGGCATAGGGCACTTTTCTAAAGCTGTAATTATGCTTCGGCAGCGGCTTCGGCGGGAGCCTCTTCAGCAGGGGCTTCCTTGGCGGCCTTTTCGGCTTCCAGCTTGGCGAGAGCCTTGGGGCCCAGCTTGGCCTTCTTTTCCTTTTCGGCCTTGGGGGAGGCGGTCTTGCCTTCGATGGAACGGCCGGCGCGGATTTCGTGGAACAGTTCCATGATGCCAACCTTCTTCAGCAGGCTGCGGACGGTGTCAGAGGGCTGAGCACCGCTCTGGAGCCACTTCAGGACCTTTTCCTGGTCGAACTTGATTTCGGCCTTCTTCAGGTTGGGGTTGTAGAAGCCCACCTGTTCGATAAAGCTATCGTCGCGGGCCTTGCGGCTGTCGATGACCACGGCGCGGTAGATGGGGTTGTGACGCTTGCCAAAGCGAGCGAGACGGATAACGGTTGCCATTTTTACCTCATTTTCCCGAAAAATCGGGGGTTGTTGTTCTTTTTGGGCCAAATATAGCAACAATACATTTGTGTGTAAAGGACGGAAACGAAATTTTTTCCGTTCTTTACATATAAATTAACTAAAATTTGGCGAATTTTAACTGAAATCGCCGTTTTCGGGGCTGACCCTCCAAGCCCGAAAAGTGCTAAAAAGGACCTTTTCCCCGTCTTTTTTTCCTTTTTTTTGGTCTTTCGGGGTTAAAAGTGATTAGATTTCCAGGTAAGGGAGTCTCGTAAGGGGGATTGGTTTTATGGCAATGTCTCGTTCTTTTGCAGAAATCGCGCTGGCACTTTCGCTAGATTACGAGAGTGTGTTTTTTGTGGATGTCCAGACCGACGTTTACGAGCAGTACGCCGCTCACGGGAATATCCACCGGCTGGAATTGAAATATGCCGGAGAGGACTTCTGGGCGGAATCCAGGGCGAACATCATAGGGGTGCTGTACCCCGAAGACCTTAAAATGTTGACCGCATCCCTGGACAAGGAAAAAGTCCTTGCGGCAACGGAAGGGGGTCGAGCCTTCTCGGTGGCCTATCGCATGCTTATTAGTGAAAGACCTGTCTGGTATTCCATGAAAATCGTCAGGCTCAATTTTGAGGACGTGGATTACCTGGTGGTGGGCATGTCCAACATAGACGAGCAAATCCAGCAGAGCGAGGAACTCCGGCGGGCCACCTCCAAGAGCGTTACCTACGGTCAGATTGCCTTGGCTCTGGCCAACCAGTACGAAAGCATCTACCGCATCAATTTCAAGACGGGGCACTACAGGGAATACAGGGCCAACGCCGAATATCAGGAACTTTCCATAGAGACTGAAGGGGAGGACTTTTGGGGGGACTGCCAAAAGAACCTGAGACGGGTGGTGTACAAGGAAGACATTCCCCTGGTTGCGGAAGCGTTCAAGAAAGAGGTCTTTTTGGATGAACTCTTTTCCAAGGGTGGTTTGTCCTTTGCCTACCGCCTTATGATTGGCGATGTCCCCACCTACATGAACTTGACCGCCGTGCCTTCGGGGGTAAATCATTTTATTGTGGCGGTCAGCAACATCGATTTCCAGGTCCGCAGGGAAAGGGAGTTCTCGGAGGCCTTGGGAATCGCCTTGGAAAAGTCCCGTCGGGACGAACTGACGGGTATCAAGAACAAGAACGCCTATGCAGAATATGAGGCCGATCTGGATGCGGATATTTCCCAGGGAAAGGAACCTTGTTTTGCCGTGGCGGTGTGTGACGTGAACGGCTTAAAGCAGGTGAACGACATTCTGGGGCACAAGGCGGGGGATGCGTATATACGCGCCGCCTCCCGGGTCGTGTGCAACGTGTTCAAGCACAGTCCGGTTTTCCGCATTGGCGGTGACGAATTCGTGGCAATCCTTCGGGGTTCCGATTACGAACGCCGGGTGGCCCTGCTTGCGGATATGGAACGGATTGTGCAGGCCAACAAGGATGACGACGGCCCTGTTTTGGCTTGCGGGATTTCCCCCTTTGACCCTGCCACGGACAAGTGCGTGGCCCAGGTGTTCGAGCGGGCGGACAAGCTGATGTACGCCCACAAGAAAGAACTCAAGGGACTGGCCTAATTCTCGCCATAAAAAAACGGGACCGAAAGGTCCCGAAGTTTTTTTTGTGCGGAGCGAAACTACAGCGTGGTGGAAGTTGTCCCGCTGCAGGTTCCGTACTTGCCAATCTTGTAAATCTTGATGGTGTTGTCTGCGTTAAAGTAAGACGAGTAGGAATTGCATTCCGAGGCGGTGTAGTATTCCTTGTCACAGAGTTGGTCCATGTGGGCCTCGTCGTTGGAGTACTTGATTTGGAGGCTCGTAACGTTTTTCAGTGCCGTTGTCTTGTTCGGCGTTGTTGGTGCATACTGGGACCTGGTCAAGCCGCTACTGAATGAAATGTTCACCGTTTTTGTGGAGGTGGAGTAGCCTGCCGGATAGTACCAAGACATCCCGCCGTCTCCCGGTGACTGGAAGGCCACTTCAAAATTGTCAGTTGCACTGTAGGTGATGCAAATGCCTTCCCAATCGGAGATGTCAACGGTCTCGTCTTCGCCATTGACGGAGAAGTTGAAACCGAATCCGGCGTAGGGATAAGGATTGGGGGCATTGTAGGCACTGGTTCCAGATCCTTCCGTATGCCAACCTTTATACACCAGAGTTATGGAAAGGGTGAGTTCTGTGGAGGAGAAGGTTCCCTTGGCTGTGGATGCTCCGTTGTCTTCGTCATCCAGGTACTTGAACCACCAACCGGAACTGTCCTTGGTCACCTCGTTGTCATCGAAGAAGGTATATTCATCTACAGTGTTGAAGAAGGTGCGGGCCCGGGATTCGTAGGAGGGTTCCCAGATAATTCCATCCTTGAATGTCACTGCCTTTTCCTTGGTGCCGGAACTGCCAGAGGATTTTGTGGTAGAAGACGCCGAGGTGGAGGTAGAACCGGAGGAACCCGGCTGTCCGCCTTCTTCGGTAGAGGAAGCTTCTTCTTTTAGGGCGTCGCAAGCTTCTTGCTGGGCCTCGTAAATTTCGTCCAGGGACATTACTCCTGCCATGTAACTGACATCCATAGTGACTACGCACTTGCCCTTGTCATAAGTGGCTTCTCCACCGGCGGCGCCTGCCTTGCAGACTGCTTCGGCTGTTGCATCGTCGCCCAAAGAGGAAAGGTCGCTGGTGATTACTTCAGAGGTCAAATCGCCAGAGGCGTCAAACACAAAGACGGTGGTGGAGGTTTCACCATCGATATTGGCTTTTGTCGTGATGGTCGTGGATGTCTTTGTGACGGAGCAGATGTCCTTGTTGCCGGCCGGCTTGTTGCCGCTAGAACCGCTGTCACCGGGGTTATTGGAACCGTTGCTTGCCGGCTTGACGGCCTCGTTTGCTGCGTCGCAGGCCATCTGCTGTGTCTGTTCCAACTGGTCAATGGACCCGGGCATTAGTCCAGCGGTCTGCTTCACGGTGCATTTGCCGTCTTCAAAGGAGGCTTCCGCAACGCCCTCGACATTCATGGCTTCACAAGCGGTCTGACCACCTGCGCCTACATCCGTGACGGTAGATTGGGACGCCATGTTGCCATCATCGCCAAATTCGTAGATGGTGGTGGTGGTAGCCCCGTTCGCATCCATTTTCACGGTGAGGGTGTTGCCGGATTTTGTCACGGAACACACGTCTCCCTGGGCGTTGGGCCCGGAACCGCTAGAGTCGCTGCCGCAGCCGAACAGTCCAAAACCGGCTGCGCAAAGTGTAGAAATAAGAGCAATTTGTTTACTCGCAAATTGTTTCATGGATAAAATCCCCCTTGGGTGTTATTTTCCCCAATATAAATTTATCCAAACGCGCAGTCAAGAACAAATTACTTGCGTTTTGTTTTTTTTGTTAATAAAAATTTACAATACGAAATGAATACGCAAATTTAGCGCTTTTTCTTTTTCTTCTTGTCTTTGGGCGGGGTGTAGTTACTGCCCACGGTTCCGCCGTTGTTCTGTTTTTTGGCGAAGGCGCCCACCTTCTTGAACATCTCTTTCATGGTCTCGTACTGCTTGAGCACGGCGTTCACATGCCCCATGTCGGTGCCGGAACCCTTGGCCACGCGAGCCTTGCGGCTGCCGTCCAGGATTTCGGGCTTCTTGCGTTCCTTGGGGGTCATGGAACTGAGCACCGCCTCCACGTACACCAGCTGCTTTTCGTCAATCTGGTCCAGGGGGAGCTTGTTCAAGCCGGGAATCAGGCTCAATATATCCTTGATGCGGCCCAGCTTCTTGATAGTGCGCAGCTGGTTCAAAAAGTCGTTCAGGTCGAAGGTGTTGTTGAGAATCTTTTTCTTCAGGTCCTTGGCGTCTTTCTCGTCGATGACCTGCTGTGCCTTTTCCACCAGGGATACCACGTCGCCCATGCCCAAGATTCTGCTTGCCATGCGGTCGGGATGGAACAGGTCGATGTCCGGGAGTTTTTCGCCCACGCCAATGAAGCAGATGGGCACGCCCGTCATCTTCTTGATGGAGAGTGCCGCACCGCCACGGGTGTCGCCGTCCATCTTGGAGAGGCAAACGCCTGTAAAGGAGAGGCGTTGCCAGAAGGTCTCGGCCACGTTCACCGCTTCTTGACCGATCATGGCATCGGCCACGAACAGGATTTCGTCGGGGTGCACCGCTTCCTTGGCCTTTTCCAGTTCCTGCATCAACTCTTCGTCAATCTGCAGGCGGCCGGCGGTATCGTAAATGACTAAATCAAAACCGTTGTCCTTGGCGTACTGGTAACCGTGCTTGATGATTTCCACCGGGTCGCCCTGGCCTTCGTCGTACACGGGAATGCCAATGGATTTGCCCAGCACCTGTAACTGCTTGATGGCGGCGGGGCGGTACACGTCGGCGGCCACCAGCAGGGGTTTGCGTTTTTTCTTGGAGCGCATCCAGAGGGCGATTTTGCCGGCGAAGGTGGTTTTACCGGAACCTTGGAGGCCCGCCATCATGATGCCCACCGGAGCGGGGCCCGACAGGTTGATTTCCTTGGTTTCGCCGCCCATGACGGCTACAAGTTCGTCGTGGATGATTTTCACGATTTGCTGACCGGGGGTCACGGAGTTCAGGACTTCGGAACCCAGGGCCTTTTCCTTGACGGCCTTCACGAAGTCACGAGTCACGTTGAAGTTTACGTCGGCTTCGAGGAAGGCACGGCGCACTTCGCGCAGCGATTCGGCCACGTTTTCTTCGGTGAGTTTGCCCTGCCCGCGCAGGTTCTTGAGGGTAGATTCTAGAGAGTCGGTCAGCTGTGAGAACATAGTGAGCCGCAATATAGAAAAATCCAGACCAGATTCATGGAAAATGCAAAAAAATACACATGAGTGGTCCGGCGGCCCGCTTTTAATATATATTAACCTTTAGGTTTAATTTATCAGGAGACATAAAATGAAGAACTACTTCGATTTATCGGGACAGGTCGCTCTTGTGACCGGATGTTCTACCGGTCTTGGCGTGCAGATGGCCAAAGCCCTTGCAAACCAGGGCGCAAAGATTGTGGCCCTTGCCCGCCGTAAGGAGATGGTGGATGCTGTCGCTGCAGAGATTGCGAAGGAATTCGGAGTCGAGGCCATCGGCATTTCTTGTGACATTACCGATACCGACCGTGTCAATGCCGCCGTTGACGAGATTCTCGCTAAGTTTGGCCGTATTGATATCCTTATCAACAATGCCGGCACGGGTGCTGTGGCCCCTGCCGAAGACATTACCGACGCCCAGTTCAACGGCGAACTCAATGTGGATCTGGGCGGAACCTTCAAGGTTTCCCGTGCCGTGGCCAAGAAGGCCATGCTTCCGGCCAAATATGGCCGTATCATCAATATTGCCTCCATGTACGGCCTGGTGGGTAACAAGGTGGCCGGTTGCGCCCCGTACCATGCCGCCAAGGGTGGCGTGGTAAACCTGACCCGCGCGCTTGCCTCGGAATGGTCCAGCAAGGGCATCAACGTGAACGCCATCTGCCCGGGCTATTTCTATACCCCGCTTACCAAAGAAACTCTGGATTCCGACTTCTTCCAGCAGAATGCCCGGACCATGATTCCTGCCGAACGCTATGGAAACGAAGGCGAACTGGACACGGCCGCCATCTTCCTTGCGTCCCCGGCATCCAGCTATGTCACGGGCATCATGGTGCCCGTGGACGGTGGTTACACCTGCATGTAACTGAATGCAATACGCACTATGAAAAAGGCCTCTCCGCAGGGAGAGGCCTTTCGTTTATCAAACTTGGTTAGGATTGCTTGCCCTTGTACAAAATGGCAAGCATGGTCAGGTCATCGCTCTGCTCAGCACCGCACACAAAGTTGGCAACGGCCTGTGACATGGTGTCAATCAGTTGTTTCGGCGTAGAAATCACATCATTTTCGTGAATGGTCTGTTCAATGCGTTGCAGGCCAAATAATTTTTCTTCGCCGTTCATGGCTTCTGTGAGCCCGTCGGTGAAGAGCATTATCATTTCGCCCGCTTCGATGCGGGTTTCTTCTACGTGGTACGGCACTTGCTCCATTACTCCTATAGGCAGGTGGGGCTTGGCGTTTAGGTGCCGTATTTGTTTTCCGGTAATAATAAGGGGCCTTTCGTGGCCGGCGTTGCTGTATTGCAACTGGCCGGTGGCAAGGTCCAATACGCCCACGAACAGGGTGGCGAACATTCCCGTGTCGCTCCCCATGCAGGCAATCTGGTTCATGTTCTTCACAATAAGTTCGGGATTGTTTTCCTTGGAACTTACGGAACGGAACACCGCCTGGGTCATGGACATGATGAGTGCCGCCGGTATTCCCTTGCCGCAAACGTCGCCGATGTTAAAGAACAACTTTCCGTCACGGATAAAGTAGTCAAAAAAGTCGCCGCCCACCTGCTTGGCGGGGACCTGGCTTCCGGCAACGTCAACGCTCTCGTTGTCGAGAACTTCCGTGGGCAGCATGGACACCTGGATTTGGTTTGCAATCAGCAGGTCCCTGTTGATGAGTTCGTTCTCGGTGTTTGCCCGGTCAAGGCGGCGGATGCTGCGGATGGTGCGGGATATGATAAAGGCGAGGAAAATAAGTCCCAGCAGTTGGAACGTAATAACGGGAATCAGGGCCTTGTGTTGGTTGTTGTACAACTGGACGGTCATGGAGGAAAGTTCCCACATGGGAATGTCCGCCCCAATCACGGCTACGGAATTGCCAGAAGGGTCACGAACGGCACGGGCGTAGGTGGACATCAGGGCCACATAGTAGCGGCTCATGTAGGGCTCGCTCCAGAATCCGTCGCTCTCTATGCCGTCTCGGTACCAACTGCGTTCCGTGTAGTCAAAGCCTATGATAGTGTCTGCAATCTGCCCGGTGGACTCGTCTACAAAGGTAAAGTAGCCGTTTCGCACTCCATCTGCTCCCACGCGGTATGCAAAATCGATACCCACAATTTCCCGGTGGTCCAGGACCATCTGTTGCAGAATCTTGTGCAGGGAATCTTTTTGCCCCAGGGCCATTAAACGTTCTACTTCGGGCAGGGCCTGGTTTATGGCGGTCTCGGCAGTCTGCTTCACCTGGACGGTGTGGTTGGATTCGGTCAAATCCCTTTGCGCCATTTCTGCCACCTGTTCAGAAATGGCTTTTCTCATGGAATAATACTGCACAGCGGTGGTGCTTTCTAGGAGTACCGCCGCCACGATGAGCACAATAATGCTGCCTATTTTGGTCTGTTGGGATGAGTTCATGAAATTCGCCCAATCTCTTAATTACGTTATATAAGATAAAAAAATCAAGGCTTTTTTGCTATATTTGTCCCTCTACAATGGATTATTTGCAGGACATTTTTAATCGCCCCAAGAAGTTCAAGAAGAACGGCGATGTGAAGGACGTGCTGGTGGTGGCACTTCCCATGCTCCTGTCCATGTCCTTTGACACCTTCATGACCTTCATTGACCGCCTGTTCCTCTCCAAGTTGGGACCGGCGGAGATGAACGCCTCCCTGGGGGCGGGTGCGGTGCAGTTGGCCCTTACCATGTTCTTTACGGGGGCCATCAGCTATACCACCGCCATGGTGGCTCAACGCCTTGGAGCAAAAAAACATGGGGATTGTGCCAAGGTGTTTGTGCAGGCCCTTTACGTTTCTTTGCTGTGTGTTCCGTTTTTGTACATGACCATTCCCGTAGGTCATTGGCTTTTTGGTTTGGAAAACCTGAGTGCCGACCAGTTGGAATACCAGAAGACTTACTTCAACATCCTGATGTTTGGCGGGGTCATTACCCTGGTACGGAATGCGGTGCCCTGCTTTTTTAGCGGTATTGGCGAAACCAAGATTGTGATGCAGGCTGCCTTTGTGGGAATGGTGGTCAATGTTGTCTGTAACTTTGTATTGATATTCGGATTCGGCCCCATTCCTGCCTTGGGCGTGGCGGGGGCGGCCTATGGCACTCTTATTGGTAATGTGGTTTCTACGGCGGTGCTGTTTGCAAAGTTCTTTGGGAAGTCTTGCCACACCCGCTTTAATACCCGTGCCTCCTTTGCTTTTAGTTGGCCCTTGACTCGGGAACTTTTGCAGAAGGGAATCCCCTCGGGTGTGGAAATGTTCCTGAACATGTCGGCGTTCCAGTCCCTTATCCTTATGTTCCATGCCTTGGGACCCGAGGCGGCAACGGCCTCCTCGGTGATGTTCAACTGGGATATGGTGGCATACGTTCCCCTTATGGGGTTGGAAATCGCCTCCACTAGCCTGGTGGGCCGTTATGTGGGGGCCAAGTCCGGTGCTGCTGCCAACCGTTCCACCTATTCGGGGCTAAAGTTGGGGTGGGGCTACTCCCTGCTGATTGGCATGCTGTTCATCTTTTTGCCGGGGGTACTCACCGACATTTTCCGCCCCGATGTGGCTTCGGCCAGCGCTGAGGCCCTGGCCATATTCAATTCCGCAAGGCCCATGAGCATTTTCATGCTGCGGTTTGCCACCATCTACATCTTTGTGGAAGTACTTTTGGTGATTTACGCCGGGGCGCTCCGTGGGGCGGGGGATACCCTGTGGGTCATGTTCGCTGGCGCCCTTATGAACTGGTGCGTGGCCGGGGCCATGTATGTGGCGGCCTATGTCCTAAAACTCCCGGCCCAATACGCCTGGATTGCCATTGTGGCGGTCTACGGCACCGCTCCCGTTATTTTCTGGCTTCGCTGGAAGGGGGGCAAGTGGCGTCGTCACGTGCTGGATACTTCCGCTCAATAAAGGTCTTGACGAGCCAAGTGACACAGAGGACGCACAGGATAAAGGAGTAGAAGTCCAGCAGCTTCTTGGTCAGTGCCGTTTCGCTGATGGGGGCACGCTCGATAGTGGTTTTTGCTCCATTGTTTTCCATAAGTCCTCCGGCTGAGATACTTTCAATATAGTTAATGGTTGTTCCTTAGGCAAAACGCCATGATGGCAAAGGCTCCGGCCACGTTCATGCTGGCCTTGCGGCCCGCCATGGGGATGGTCACCTTCATGGTGGCTTCCGCCATGATTTCTGGGGCGATTCCCAGTTCCTCGTTCCCAAGGACAATCAGGCCTTTTTCGGGCCAGGTCACCTCCGTAAGGCTGGGGATGTCCTCGCCGGTCTCCAGGGCGATAATCTCGTACCCGTTTTCCTTGTGCCACTTGATGCATTCGAAGGGGCTGTCCCAGCGCTTGATAGGGATCCATTCCTGGCAGCCCCGGGCCGCACTCTTGACGGTCACGTGGTCGGGGCCGCAGCTGTAGCCGCTCAGGTGGACTCCTTCGAGGCCGAAGCAGTCCGTGCTGCGGATAATGGAGCCCACGTTGAAGGCGCTCCGCAGGTTGTGAACCAGCACCGCGAAGGGGATGGGCTTCTCGTTGGCCGTCTGGCGGTCCCCCGGTTCCTGCTCCAGGTAAATGTCCCGTTCGAACCCGAGGCCCGCCCGGGTGCGGAAGGTCTTGTACAGGTCTATCATTTGCGCCTGGTTCTTGCCGGTGAGCCTTTCGCTTTCAGGCAGTTTCATCCAGTTTGCGTAGGTCTCGAATTCCCGTTTGGCGCGGGGAACGTCGTCACCCAACTGCAGGATAATCACCCGCAAAAGTTCCGCCATGCGCTTGGCCTTGGAAGTCTCCTTCATGGCCAAAAATTTAGGTTCGGTGTACATGCCCAAAATTATAGAAAAAGCCCCGTTTTTTCGGTATTTTTTCTGCTTTTTTCCGCATAAATTTCTATCTTTTGCCCATATGCCCGAATCCCGGAAAATCCGCATTTTGGTCACCAATGACGACGGTGTTCAGAATGCCAATATTCATGCCTTGGCGGCGGCCCTTTCTCCCTTGGGGGAGGTGTTCGTTTTTGCCCCGGAATCCGAGCAGAGCGGGGTTTCCCAGGCGTTTACGGTACGCCGGGGCCTGCGGCTTAAAAAATGCGAAGCCCCTGCGGGCAATTGTCCGCCCTACGGGGTCTATTCCCTTTCGGGTACTCCTGCCGACGCGGTAAAGTTCGCCCTGGGCCATGTGGCCCTCCACGGGTTGAACCCGATTTTGCCGGGCGCCTTTGACGTGTGTTTTTCCGGCATCAACGTGGGGGAGAACTCCGGAGTGTCTTCCCTCTATTCGGGAACGGTGGCCGGCGCCCGTGAGGCTGCCCTATGGGGAGTGCCTGCGGTGGCCCTCTCCTTGCGGGGCTCCGATACGAACCTTTTGCAGACCGCCGTGGATTTTGCGGTAAAAATCGTTCAGGAACGCCTGTTCAAGAGCATCCCTGCCGGCGTTTTCTGGAACGTGAATTTCCCCAAGGCTACCGCAGAGACCTTCAAGGGGTTCAAGGCCACCCGGATGGCCCTTGGAATGTTTACGGACCACTACACCCAGCAAAACGGGGAGTGGTTTTTGGATGGCGAAAAGCTATGGAGCGAACAGCCTAAGAGTAGCGACGACTACCTGCTGGAACAGGGATACGCTACCATCACGCCCCACCGCATAGACCAGACCGATGAAAAAAGTTTAGAAGAGATAAATAAAATCACCAGAGGATAAGAATGTCAGAAGAATTGGTACCAGGAACGCAGTTCAAGAGCCTGATTGAACAGGACATGCAGGATTGCTACCTCCGCTATTCCATGAGCGTGATTGTGGCGCGCGCCTTGCCCGATGCCAGGGACGGCTTTAAGCCGGTGCACCGCCGTGTCATGTTCAGCATGCACAAGCTGGGCGTGGTTCCCAACAAGGCCACGGTCAAGTCGGCACGTATCGTGGGTGACGTTATCGGTAAGTACCACCCCCATGGCGACTCTGCCGTGTACGAGACCCTGGTCCGTATGGCCCAGGACTTCTCCCTGCGCTACCCGCTGGTGTTCGGTCAGGGTAACTTCGGCTCCATAGACGGTGACGGCGCTGCCGCCATGCGTTACACCGAAGCCAAGATGAACAACCTGGGCGCCCTGATGCTGGAAGATCTTGAAAAAGATACCGTGGACATGGGCCCCAACTACGACGAGTCCTTGGAAGAACCCCTGGTTCTGCCCTCGGCCCTGCCCAACATGCTGGTGAACGGTACCACGGGTATTGCCGTGGGTATGGCCACCTCCATGGCTCCCCACAACCTGCGTGAAATTGCAAACGCCATCCACGCGGTGGCGGAAAATCCCGAGATTCCCGACGAAGACCTGCTGCAGCTGGTCACGGGTCCCGACTTCCCCACGGGGGCGTTGATTTGCGGCCGTGCGGGTATCCGCGATGCCTACTTGACGGGTCATGGCCGCGTGCGTGTGCGCGCCCGTACCGAGGTGGAAACCGACAGCAAGGGCAAACCCCGCATTATCGTCACCGAAATTCCTTACATGGTGAACAAGGCGGAACTCTGCAAGAAGATTGCGGAACTGGTCCGCGAAAAGCGGGTGGACGGCATTACCGACATCCGTGACGAATCCAACCGCGAAGGCATGCGGATTGTGATCGAACTCCGCAAGGACGCCGTGGCAGAAGTGGTGTTGAACAACCTGTACAAGAACACCCAGTTGCAGACCACCTTCAGCATTTACAACTTGGCCTTGGTGAACAACCTGCCCAAACTTTTGACCCTCAAGGAACTTATCCAGGTGTACGTGGATCACCGCATGGACGTGATTACCCGCGCCACCCAGTTCGACCTGAAAAAGGCCGAGGCTCGCCTCCACATTATCGAGGGCCTGCGCATTGCCACCCAGAACATCGACGAGGTGGTGCAGATTATCAAGAGCAGCAAGACCACGGAAGTGGCCAAGCAGAACTTGCAGTCCCGCTTCAACCTGGACGAAATCCAGTCCCAGGCCATTGTGGACATGCGTTTGGCTCAGCTCACCGGTCTGAACTTGGAAAAGTTGGAAGCGGAATACAACGAACTTATCGCCACCGTGGCCGACCTCAAGGACATCTTGGAAAAGCGGGAACGCCGTATCGCCATCGTGTTGGAAAAGCTGGACGCTGTGGTGGCCAAGTTTGGCGACGAACGCCGCACCAGCATCGAAGACTCCGTGGACGATTTGGACTACGAAGACCTGATTGCTGAAGAGGAACAGGTGATTACCTTGAGCAAGGAAGGCTACATCAAGCGCCTGCCCATTGACACCTTCAAGGCACAGAACCGCGGTGGCAAGGGCATTATCGGTGCCGGCCTCAAGGACGAGGACAACGTGGAGCAGATCTTCACGGCCAGCACCCACAGCTACTTGCTGGTGTTCACCAACAAGGGCCGTGCCTACTGGACCAAGGTCTACCGCCTGCCCGAAGGCACCCGCAACGGCAAGGGACGCCCCATCATCAACTTTGTGGGCCTTACCGAAGGCGAGACCGTGCAGGCCATTGTGCCGGTCCGCAAGTTCGGTGGCTATTTCTGCCTGGTGTTCGCCACCAAGAAGGGCATTATCAACAAGATGGACCTGACCCTGTTCAGCCGCCCCCGCAAGGCTGGCGTGAACGCCATCCGCTTGGACGAAGGCGACGAACTGGTGAAGGTGCAGTTGGTGGGCATGACCGAAGAGGAATACAAGGCCTCCCTGAACGCCAGCGACGCTGACGACGCCGTTGAACAGGCCGCAGAACCTGCCGAGGAACTTGAAAATGCCGAAGCGGAGGGCGGCGACGATGCCGAGAACCGTCCCATCGCCAAGGACCTGCTGATGCTTGCCACCAGGAACGGCCAGGCACTTACGTTCCCCATCACTTGCTTCCGCCCCATGGGTCGTGGAACCCACGGCGTCCGCGGTATCAAGCTTGCCGAGGGCGACGAGGTGATTTCGCTGTTGTGGCTCAAGGCGGGCAACAAGGTGCTCACCATTACCGAGAACGGCTTTGGCAAGCGCAGCGAACCGGGAACCTACCGCATTACCCGTCGTGGCGGAAAGGGCGTTATCAACCTGAAGGTCACCGACAAGATCGGACCTGCAGTGTTCGTGGAAAGCGTCGCCGACGACTACGACCTGATTATCACCAGTAGGGAAGGCCAGGTCATCCGTATCAAGGCTGCCGACATCCGCCTCACGGGCCGCAACGCCCAGGGCGTGAAGGCCATCAGCCTCCGGGACGGCGACGCTGTGCAAGACGCTACCGCGCTCCCCAGCGTGGAGGACATCGAGCAGGACAGCGCCGAGGCCAAGGAGACCTTTGACCACGTGCAGGGTGTAGAAGTGGACGACGATTCCGTGGAACCGTCTGCCCCTGAAACTCCGTAGGAATAAACCCTAGAACGGCGAATTTATTCAAAAAACGCCAGTTTACATTCTTTTACGAAGCCCGCTATTTGAAAATGGCGGGTTTTCTTATATATTTACTACGGGGATTGGCTCTGTAGAGGAGTTCAATATGTGTATTTTACCGAAGTCCGCCAAGGTTTTGACGCTCTTGTCCCTTGGTGTTTTCTTTTCGCAGGCTTTGGCCCAGAATTTCTGCAGTACGACCGGGCATAGTGGAACAGGCAGGACCGTGTCGGGCTCCTACGTTACGGGATCCGTGGGCAGTTACGATTTCCAGTTATGGTATGACCATGCGCAGTCGGGGAGTGCCACCTTTTACAACGAAGGTTCCATGAGCTGCTCTTTCCAGGGGGCAGGGGACTACCTTTGCCGCATGGGCTTGCAGTTCAATAGCGACAAGACCTATGACCAGATGGGTGGCGACATTATGGCAGAGTTCAAACTGGTGAAAAAGAACATCTCCGGTGTCGACTATTCTTACGTAGGTGTCTACGGGTGGATGGAAGGAGTTAGCGGTGCTCCCAACGGCCTTGTAGAATATTATGTAGTGGACAACACGCTGGCTCAGTATATGCCGGGTGACTGGGTAGGTAACGTCAAGAAGGGTGACTACACGATAGATGGCGCCGTTTATACGGTCTACCGCAATACCCGTTTTGGACCTGCGATTGGTGGCAATAACGATAGGGAATTCTATCAGTATTTTAGCATTCGTAAAACGGCTCGTGACTGCGGAACCATCAATGTCTCTGCCCATATTAAAAAGTGGAAAGAACTTGGAATGGCCGACGGCAAACTTTACGAGGCCAAGGTCCTTGGTGAAGCTGGTGCCAATAATGGTGGCGTTAGCGGCGAGGCGGATTTCCCGGTAGCTAAGGTCTATATCAGCAACGGCTCCACGCCCACGTCCAGTTCTAGCGGCTCCAATCCTGTCAGCAGCTCTGCCGCGGTTAATCCTGTTGACGTTACCAACATTCCTGGAACGGTCGAACTTGAAAACTTTGCTACTAGCGGTGGTGACGAAGTGACTGTTTACGGGAATATCGTGGGTGAAATCAAGCCCAACGCATGGTTAGAATACCCTATATCGGTCACCTCTGCTGGGGCTTATACGGTTGAACTCCTTGCCGCTAGACAAGATGACCAGAATCGTACGACCACCGTGGATCTTTCCATAGACGGGAATGCCGTGGGGTCCATTACGGGCATATTGACCACCGGTTGGAATGACTTCGATACCTTTACGGGTGAAACGACAAACCTTACCGCAGGTTCCCACACCCTCCGCGTGACCTTTACCGGAGGTTACGTGAACGTGGACAACCTCAAGTTCACCAAGAAGACCACAACATCCTCTTCTTCTGTGCAGTCGTCCTCCTCTTCTTCCAAGGAACAGTCTTCCTCGTCTTCAGAAAAGCAATCGTCTTCTTCCGTGCAGCAGTCCTCCTCTTCCCAGACGACTGTGGTTGCTACCTTGCCGGGAACCCTCCAGTTTGAAGACTACCAGAATTCGGGTGGCGACTTCCAAAACAATGGAACTTCCCTGGGTTCCATTAACCCCAATGCCTGGGTGGAATACACGGTGAACTTCACCTCTGCCGGAGCCTATGAATTTATGGTCCATGTGGCCCGCCAAGATAACGACAATAACAAGAGCAACTTGAGCGTATCCATCGATGGAACTCAAGTGGGAACGGTTACGGATATCTTGACAACGGGTTGGACGGACTTCCAGGATTTCAGCACTACCACCACGAATATTTCTGCTGGGCAGCATACCCTGCGGGTGACCTTCGACTACGGCTGGGTTGATGCCGACTATATGAAGTTTACGAAGGTGTCTTCTTCTTCCGAGAAGCAGTCCTCCTCTTCTGTGCAACAGCAATCTTCTTCCTCCGTGAAGCAGTCTTCCTCGTCTGCACAGGTGGTGTCTTCTTCTTCCGAGAAGCAATCCTCCTCTTCTGCGCAGCTGCCGCCGTCCTCTTCATCGGAGAAGCAGTCTTCTTCGTCTGAAAAACAGTCCTCCTCTTCTGTGCAGCAACAGTCCTCTTCTAGCAAGGAACAGTCCTCGTCTTCTATTGTAGAACAGTCTTCTTCCTCCTTGGAAGAATCCTCTGCATCTGAAGAATCTTCTGCGTCGGTAGAATCTTCTTCCTCTGAACTGGAAATATCTTCTGCTACTATGGAAATGTCCTCGTCTTCTGCGGAACTGTGGTACTCTTCCGCCACCATGGCCATAGCAAAAACGCAGTTCTCGGTAGACGGTAACAGAAATTTGCAGGTGTTTGACATGCAGGGCCGCTTCTTGGGTCGCGTTACCGTGGTGCAGGGAGCCTCTCTGGAACAGACCCTCCGTACCAGGTTCCAGAAGCCGGGAATTTACCTGGTCAAGCAGGGAAGCCGCTTTATGCAGGTCCGTGTAAGCCACTAAAAACGGCGAAAACGACCTAAAAACGCAAAAAATACGGTTTACAAATTTTTTACAAAATCCCCGGTGCCAACTGGGGATTTTTTGTATATCTTTAATGTCGGGATTGGCTCTGTAAAGGAGTGCAATTATGAATATGCTTTCGAAGTCTGCCAAGGTTTTGACGGTCTTGTCCCTTGGTTTCCTTTCCACACAAGTTCTGGCTCAGGATTTCTGCACCTCTGGTGCACATTCTGGAACTTCTACAACGACAAATGGAAGACAGAATAACGATGAGTACCAGACCATCAGCAAGATTGGCGACTATAATTACGAGTTGTGGTATCGCGGTGGTGGTGGTGCTAGTTCTGCCACTTTCTATTCGGACGGTTCTATGGAATGTACCGCCAAGAATAGTGATGACTATTTGTGCCGCTCGGGATTGTCCTTTAACTCGGATAAGTATTACACGGAACTTGGGCACATGTATGCCGACTTCAAGGTGTCTATGAGTGGTCAACAGAATATCGGATACTCTTTCATCGGTATTTATGGTTGGTCTGAAGATCCCATGATTGAATACTATATCGTGGACAATTGGGCTAGCCAGTATAAACCGGGTGGAACTGGTTGGGGTTGGACCAAAAAGGGCGAATACACTGTTGATGGCGCAAAGTATGAAGCTTGGACTCATACCCAGGTCGATCAGTGGGCCCTTCATGGTAAAGCCACGTTTGAACAGTTCTACGGTGTTCGCGAATCTGCTCGTGCTTGCGGAACCATTGACATTACCAAGCACTTTGAAGAATGGGCAAAACTTGGCATGAATCTCGGCAAGATGTACGAAGCCAAGGTTCTTGGTGAAGTGGGTAATGGTAGCGGAACTGCCTCCTGTAACTTTGATTTTCCTGTGTCTCGAGTGTACATAGGAAATGCTCCTACACCTTCTTCCAGTGCTTCTACCAACCCCACCAGCAGTTCTGCTGCTCAACAGAACCTGACCGCTGTTGGTTCCTTGCCTGGAACGCTTGAATTTGAAGACTTCCAGAACAAGGATGGCGGTTTTACTAACGGTGGAACCTATCTGGGTGATATTGAACCCGGTGACTGGGCTGAATATACTGTGACGGTTACTTATCCGGGTACCTACACCTTCGACCTCACCGCTGCAAGAGGCGATGACGAGGGCCGTAAAACCAGCATGAGTCTTTCCATTGGTGGAACGAGCATTGCTACCATCTCTGACATTCTGACCGATGGCTGGGATGATTACAAGAGCTTTACGGGCACCACGGCAAAACTTGAAGCCGGAACCCACACCCTCCGTGTGGAATTTACCGGTGGTTATGTGAACGTGGACAAGATCGTGTTCACCGAAGGTGAAGTGGATAAGTCTTCTCCTTATACTCCGCCTGCATCCATCCGCGACATCCGCATGTCTTTGAACAGCGGTAAGTCCGTGCAGGTGTTTGACTTGCAGGGCAAGTTCCTGGGTCTTGTGTCTGTGGCCAAGGGCGGCAATGTGGTCCAGGCTGTTAAGACCCGCGTCCAGAAGTCTGGCGTCTACCTGGTCAAGCAGGGTGGCTCTGTCCAGCGCATTGCCATTAAGTAAACGAGTTCGTCATCCTGAGCAACCTTTGGGTTGCGAAGGATCCAGACCTGCATTGTATCCCTGACGAACGTTAGGGTGCACTCCTTGTCCCCGGCTTTGCCGGGGACTTTTGTTTTTCCATAAATTTTTTATCTTTGTGCAGTTAAATTTGAGATTATTTGGAAGGCAAAAAAGATGTTCAAGATTGGTTTTGATAACGAAGCGTACCTGAAGACCCAGTCCGAAAAGATTGCGGAACGCATTGCAAAGTTCGGTGGCAAACTTTACCTGGAATTTGGCGGAAAATTGTTCGACGACCACCACGCATCCCGCGTGCTGCCAGGCTTTGCTCCCGACAGTAAAATCCGCATGCTGGAAAAGATCAAGGACAAGGCCGAAGTCATTATCGCCATCAACGCGGGCGACATCGAGAAGAACAAGGTCCGCGGTGACTTGGGCATTACCTACGACCAGGATGTGCTCCGCTTGATTGACGCCTTCCGCGGTTACGGACTGTACGTGAGTTCCGTGGTGCTGACCCGCTGGCAGGAACAGCCCAGTGCCGTGGCTTACCAGAAAAAACTGGAAGACCTGGGCCTGAAGGTTTATCGTCATTATCCTATCGCCGGTTACCCCAGCAACATTCCGCTGGTGGTGAGCGACGACGGCTACGGCAAGAACGAGTTCGTGGAAACCACCCGCGAGCTGGTGGTGGTGACCGCCCCCGGTCCCGGAAGTGGCAAGATGGCCGTGTGCCTATCCCAGATTTACCACGAAAACAAGCGCGGTGTGAAGGCAGGCTACGCCAAGTTTGAGACGTTCCCCATTTGGAACATCCCGCTGAAGCACCCGGTGAACCTGGCCTACGAAGCGGCTACGGCTGACCTGAACGATGTGAACATGATTGACCCGTTCCACCTGGAAGCCTACGGGCAGACCACCATCAACTATAACCGCGATGTGGAAATTTTCCCGGTGCTGAATGCCCTGTTTACCCGCATTCTGGGCGAGTCCCCCTACAAGAGCCCCACGGACATGGGCGTGAACATGGCAGGTAACTGCATTATTGACGACGAAGCCGTTTGCGAGGCCGCCAAGCAAGAGATTATCCGCCGTTACTACAACACCCTGTGCGATGTGCGCAAGGGCAATGCGGACAAGGACCAGATTTACAAGCAGGAACTCATTATGGAGCAGGCGCAGATTAGCACTGCCGACCGCCCCGTGATTGCTGCCGCCGTGGAACGCGCTCAGTTGACGGATGGCCCCGCTGTTGCCATCCAGTTGAATGACGGTGCCATTATCTCGGCAAAGACTTCTTCGCTGTTGGGAGCCTCTTCCGCCATGCTTTTGGATGCCCTGAAGCATTTGGCCCACATTCCTGACGAAGTGCGCCTGCTTTCTCCCATGGTGATTGAACCCATTCAGAACCTGAAGACCAAGCAGCTTGGCCACAGGAATCCCCGTTTGCACATGGACGAGGCCCTGGTGGCGCTTTCTGTTTGCGCCCTTACGGACTACAACGCGAAAATTGCCCTGGAAAAACTGCCTGAACTGCGCCACTGCGAAGTCCATTCCAGCGTCATCTTGTCACAGGTGGATGTGGGCGTGTTCCGCCGCCTCGGTGTGAACTTGACTACCGAGCCGAACTACCAGACTAGCAACCTGTATCATGGCTAGAGTCCAACGTCATCCTGAGTGGCGGTAGCCACGAAGGATCCAGACCTTAGTTTAAATACCAGCAGGCGGGTTTAATTTCCGCCGTTTCTTATGAGTCCGGCGGAATAGAACAGCACAAAGGCCACAATATCCGCTGCCACGATGGTGGAGCCCACGGGGGTTCCGGCCAAGATGGCTATCAGTATGCCCACCAGCGAGCAGACCACCGACAGGGTGGCCGCGGCCACCGTCACCGAGAAAAAGCTCTTGAAAACCCGCATGGCAGATAGGGCGGGGAACACCACCAATGCCGACGCTAACAATGCTCCCACCAAATTCATGGCCAGCACGATGATGATGGCTACGATGACGGCGATGAGCAGGTTGAACAGGTTGGTATTGACTCCCGTAGCGCGGGCAAAGTTCTCGTCGAAGGTGATGGCGAAAATCTTGTGGTAGAAAAGCACAAAAGTCAAAAGCACCACGCAGGAGAGGCCGATGCACAGGTACACTTCCTCTGCCTTTAAGGTGAGGATGGATGTGGAGCCAAATAGGGTGGTGCACACGTCGCCAGAGATGTTTGCCGATGTGGAGAAAATATTCATCAGCAGGTAGCCTATGGCCAGTGCGCCTACGGATACCATGGCGATGGCGGCGTCCCCTTTGATGCGAGTGTTCTTGCCGGTGCAGAGCAGCAAAACTGCTACGGCAGCTGTCACGGGCAAAATCAGGAACATGTTGTTGGAGAATTTTAGCACCGACGCAATGGCCAATGCTCCGAAGGCCACGTGGGAAAGACCGTCGCCAATGTAGGAGTAGCGTTTGAGTACCAGCGTGACGCCCAGCAGGGAAGAACAGAGGGAAACCAGCACGCCCACGACAATGGCGTAGCGTACAAAGGGGAAGTCCAGGTAGAAGGAGAGTTTTTCAATCAGTTCCGGCATGGTTATTTCCCTTTCACGGATATCTGGTCAAAATTCAAGACGCGGGTGGCATCGTCCAGGCCGTCTTCCACGTCGTGGGTCACCATCACGATGGTCATGCCCTGCTTATGCAGGTCTTTTATAACGTGGTACATGGTCTCTGTGGATTCGGGATCCAGGCCTGTTACGGGTTCGTCCAGAAGCAACAGGCGGTCTGCGGCGCAAAGGGTCCGGGCCAAAAGCACGCACTGCTTTTGGCCCCCCGAAAGTTCCCGGAAGCAGGACTTCCGCAAACTTTCGGTGCGGGTAAGCGCCATGCATTCCATGGCGCGTTCCCGCTGGGCCCGTCCATAAAGCGGAAGCAGGCGGAACTTGCCCTGGAATGCCGAAAGAACAATCTCTTCTACAGAGGCGGGAAAGTCCTTCTGGACCACGTTCATTTGCGGCAGGAATCCGATTTCGCTGCGTTTTAAACCTTCGCAAAGTTCGATGCTGCCGGATTTGGGCGAAAGCAAGCCGGCCAGCCCCCGCAGGAACGTGGTCTTGCCGGAACCGTTACGACCGATAATGCAGAGGTAGTCCTCTACGTTCACTTCGTAGTCCAGGTCCCGGACCAGGTCCTTGCTTCCGTAGCCCAGGGTCAGCTGGCGGCATTTAATAAGAGGTTTCGTTTCGCTCACTTTAAACCTTTCTTTAGAATCTCAAGATTCGCTTGCATAATGGACAGGTAGTCGGTACCGGCCTGTGCCTGGGCATCCGTCATGGACTGCATGGAATTCAGGGTCAGCACCTGGGCTTCCTTGGACTGCTTGCTGGCCTCGAGAATGGCTCGGGCGATTTTGCCATCGCTGCCGTCAATGGTGAAAATGGCGGGCAGCTGCAGAGAGTCCATTTTCCCCGCAAGGAAGGCCACCGTCTCAAAGCTGGCTTCGCTTTCGGCGGAACAGCCCACGAAGGCGGCGTAGTACTTGATGCCGTAATCGTCCACCAGGTAACGGAAGGGGAAACGGTCGCCAAACAAAATGGTCTTGTGGGTCGCCTCGTCGACGGCGGTGCGGTACTGTGCATCCAACGCGCTGATTTTGGCAATGTAGAGGGCCGCGTTCATGCGGTATTCCGAGGCGTGGGCCGTATCTTGTTTCGAAATAGCTTCTGCAAGGGTCATCACCAGGATTTCGGCATTTTTCAGCGAGAGCCAAACGTGTTCGTCGTTTTCGACTTCCTCAGCATGTTCGTGCTCCTCGCCGTGTTCATGGTGGTGTTCTTCCTCGGCCTGCATGCCTTCCACGATTTCTTCTTCCTTCACCCGGTCGCCGAGGGCTTTCATCAGGTTCACCTCGATGCGGCCTGCCTTCGGGGTGGCTTCCAACGCCTTCTCAATCCACATGTCGGATTCGCCACCCACATAAACGACCATGTCGGCATTTGCGATGGTGGCGATGTCCTTGGCGGAGGGGTTGTAACTGTGCAGGTCCATGCCATTCTTGACCAGCAGTTCCAAGTTCAGGGAGTCGCATCGTTCCCCCAAAATGTTTTTGAGCCAGTCGTATTGGGGGTAGATGGCGGTGACCACCGAAAGTTTTTTTTGGGTGGGGGAGTCGCTTTGGCAAGCGACAAGCATCAATATGGCACAAATGGCAACAAGGCGGATAAAAGAGGATTTAAGCATGGCGAATGCACCCGGCGCAACGGCCTAGTAGTACTGATTGTTGTTGGTCTAGTTCAAAGCCCTTGATACGCTGGATTGAAAGTTGCAGCATCTTGAGGGCGGGACCGTCCAGGTGGAAAAATTTTCCGCATTCCTTGCAGACTAGGTGCATTTTGGCCTGGCACCTGCCGGGGCCCGTGTAGCGGTATTGGAGTTCCTTGTTCTCTTCGGCTCCTACAATCTGCACCAGGCCCGCTTTTTCAAGGCGGGAGAGGTTGCGGTAGATGGTGCTCAGGGAAACGGAAGGCAGGTTCTTGGCGATATCCGACGCCTTGAAAATACGGTCGGGATTGTTGACCATATAGTCCATAATGACTTGCCGCGTTTGCGTTTTGTATTCCATTTTGCCTCCAGAATGAACCGGACTGTCCCTGCCGGAACGAATTTGCGATTCATTCGCAAATTCAAATTTAACAAAAAACGGGAGGTGCGTCAATGAAAAAAGATGCCCGGCCGGAGCCGGGCATGATAAATGTGGGTCTGGATCCTTCGCGACCTGTGGTCGCTCAGGATGACGGTGGAGGGGTGCGCCTCAGAATGACGCTGTGCGCACTTTTACTTCACGCTGGCAGTCAGCAACTTCGTAATCGCGGCGACGTATTCAGCCGGGTTCGGGAGCGGAGAGCCTTCGGCAAGCAAAGCCTGACCGTAGAGGGCCTTCGGCCAATCGCCGAGATCTTCCTTCGCTTCAGCCTTCTTCTTGAGCATTTCGCAAATCGGGTGCGTCGGGTTGATTTCCAGAATGCGCTTGCTCTTCGGCAAGTTCTTCTGGCCCATCGCCTTCATCATG
>Ga0265298_10002330_pt1 | contig 26632 bp, 20 predicted proteins | sample AusTroGonzalo_MG_3_FD_193486 | JGI IMG/M metagenome (GOLD analysis project Ga0265298, IMG submission 193486) | Bovine rumen microbial communities from tropical cattle in Woodstock, Queensland, Australia - Gonzalo_01 | ecosystem: Host-associated > Mammals > Digestive system > Stomach > Rumen ...
TTCTTGACGATTTTCTCATTCGCCGAAATTGTTTTGTAACTTACTGCATCCATTTTTTCAGTTTTGACATTTTTTTGCGAGAGACATCTTCACCCATATCTCTCTGATTTTTAACTTTTTTCCTTTGCTAACTTAAGGATAATAATCGAGATTTTTTAAGCGCGCAAAAATAGACTTTTTTTTGATATTGTCAACAGGTGTTGAAAAATAATTTTTCGGGGGTGATTCTGGGCTGTTGGGTGCTGGCTGTTGGCTGTTGGCTGTTGGCTGTTAGCTTTTGGCGGAAACATAGACTAATGACTATGACATTCGATTCATAAATTCATACAGATATGCCGGGCTTTGCACATACAATTCTCCTTCCTCGTCTTGCAAAGCCGACATTAAAGGGGAATTATACACTCTCTCCATTGCTTGTTCACTGGGACAGCCCGTATCTTCCATTACGTATTTCACCAACTCGCTCAGGGCATAGTCTGTAAGGTATGTTGCTATCTGATGATGTGTGGGTTGGTTCATGCGAGTGCCCCTCCATTCTGTTGACAGATAATGAGCAAGTCGTCAATCGTTTCGTCCATTGACTGCAGATGTTCCACATCGTAGAACTCAATCAAGAATGCCAGTCCCTTGTGCTTTGCCATCATTTGCCTACACCTTTCCTTACAAAACAAAAAAAGAGACGCAGCCACCGCCACGTCTCAGCATTTTTCTACGACGCTTGGAAGCTTTAGTGGGCAACGCTTCCAAGCGTTGTATTGTTTGCGACGCTTGGAAGCGTCAGCTACTTCAGACACTCCACCCTGACAGACAGGGTTGTCTCCTGCGGAATGCGTGGATGGGCGCAGAAGGATTTACCAATTCTCCGTCACATCGCCCTCAATCTCGCCGGTGCTGACGTTCACGACTTGGATTAGGATGTATTCGGGTGTGATGCGGGCGCTGAGATAGTAACCCACAGCCGTGAAGTTGTTGCTTTTGAATGTGGTTTTATCGTTGTAGATGCCGCTTTGCTGGCCTTGTTGCTCTTTGTATAGCTTTTCGAGCTGTTCTTTGGCCACTACGACATATTCTTTGTCTTAGAGAAAGAAGAAGTGTTTTAACCATAAGTGGCCCGCACACCTAACGGCGTGCGAATGTGCGCGGATTGCCGTTGTTCGCTACCGAGCCCTGCAGACCTGACGGCCTGCGGTTGCCCGCTCATAGAGGCACGCAAAGTCCATCCTCCGATTTCTAAAAAGTATTATTGCATCTGTTGTAAAGATGAATGATAAATGCACAATATCATCATTCATCATTCATCATTATGCATTATGCATTCTTCATTCTTCATTCATCATTAAAAATCATACCCCGCGCCCACGTAAAAGCCCACTTTGTTGTAGTTCTTGCTGTTCCAGTGGATGTTCGCCTGGACGGGGCCGAACTTGGTCTTGTAGGCGACTTTCAGGCCGGCGCCGAGAATCGCGTGCTCGCTCATCCCGTTGATGTTGCCGTCGTGCATCGCCGCCGTCACTAAGGAAAGATACAGGTTCTTATAGACTTTGAAGCGGAAATCGATATCCACCATCGTGAGGAAGTCTATGCAGTTGGTGACCCCGTTGAATCCGATGAACGGCATTTGCTGGTCGTAGTAACGTCCTTCCATCACGCCGCCCACGTAGTTGAACATGTCGTCGTTGGGGTCGGCCCAGCCGAAAATGTAACGGCCTCTCAAGGCGGGGATGATGTGGAAGAAACGACATACCGGGATGGCCCCTTCGACGCTGGTAGATGCGTAGTGCGTGTTCTTGAAATTATAATCATAGCCTGCCGTAACACGAAGACCACTGTTGGGGAAATAACGGTCGCTGAGATTGTCGTAAGCAAAACGGAGATAAAGGTAAGGGTATATTGTCTTCCAGTTCCACCCTTTTGTGTGGCCCAGTGAGGAGAAATAGTTGTAGTACGTTTGCTGCTCAAAGCGGACACCGGCTCTGATGTTGATGCGGCTCCAATGCGTGTCGGCAAAATAGAGGTCGAGCACGTTTCTCCAAGTCTGCTGTAAATACTCTTCGGGCTCGTATTCGCTGGATCCATTGTTTGGGTTGTCGAAGGTGTAGTTGAAGTCGAAGCTGAAGGCACCCTTCATGGTGCGGAACTGCGATTTCAGCGCCACACCGACCATGGGACCGACGATGGGGGTGTAATGGTAGTCAAGCTTCAAGTACGGCGACTGGGAGAGACGCGCGGTGACATCGAACACGGATCCGTAGATCTTGTTACGGCCGAAACCGCCGTTCACTAAGATGGAAATCCACTCCTCGGTGTCCGCCCGCACCCCTATGCCGAGGGAATTGGGGGCACGTTTCTGACAGTTGTACACCAGTTTGTAGCTTGAACCGTCGGGTTCTCGGAGCAGTTCGTAGGTGACCTGCGAAAAGGCCATGGTGCCGTAAATGGTGGCCTGCTCCAGCTCGATGTCCTCCTTGTTGCAGTATTCTCCCGGTGAAATGTGGATTTTGTCCTTGAAATAGCGCATCTCTTTCTCTGAAATGCCGTTGTATTCTACGGAAGAAATTTTGACTTTCGTCTTGCTGATGTCCATCGCCTTCTCGTTCCGCAATTTGCGTTCTCTCTTGCCCAAGATGCGGGTCAGACTGTCGATTTCTCTCGTGTGGGCGACGGCCGCGTCATAGCCGATTTGGATCATTTTGCTGATTTCCTCCGTGCCGAAGCTTAATGAGGTGTAACCCGTGAGGTCGGGCGTGATATAGACGGTGGAGTTTTCCATGGCTCTGTTGTGCGCCTCCAGACTGCCCGAGTATTGGGTGGTTTGCAACAGCACGTCCGCGATGTTGTTGATTTCGCTGTGCTCGCGGGGCATGTAGAGTTCCACGCCGATGATGATGTCCGCACCGGCGGCTTTGGCCACGTCCACAGGGAAGTTGTTCTTCGTGCCGCCGTCAGAGAGAATCATCGAATCGACGCGCACTGGACGGAAATAGCCAAGGATGGACATGGTGGAACGCAATGCCGAGATCAGCGAGCCGGAAGTCCAATGCTTCTCTTTCTGGGTCGCGATTTCCGCCGCCACACAGCAGAACGGAGTCGGTAGGCTCATAAAGTCGATGTCGCCTTGATAACCCACGGTCACGGAGCTCATCATGTTGTAAATGTTCAGTCCGTTTTTTACTCCTGTCGGGAGGCTTTTGACGAATTTCTTTTTGTCGAAGGGGAAGTCGAGAATATAAGTGGACTTATAGCGCTTCTGATCATAACTGTAGTATTCCATCGGAATGTTGTCGTTCATCATCACATCCCAGTCGATGCCGCGGATAAGTTGGTCGATTTCATCGACGGAATAGCCCATGGAGTAGAGTCCGCCCATGAGTCCGCCCATACTGGTCCCCGCCACGAAATCGACGGGAATGCCCTTTTCTTCGAGGAACTTCATCACACCGATGTGTGCAGAGCCGCGTGCGCCGCCGCCGGCCAGTACCAAGGCCACGGTGGGACGGTGCTCTTTCTCTCGGATTTGGGCGAAATAACGGTGCATCTTCTCGAAGAAGATCGAGTCGCCTTTGGGATCGTAACTGACGTTGACCAATTCGCTGTTTTGCGCGAAGGCGCCGAAGGTAACAAGTACCATTGTTGTCAACAGGGCGGCGCGGCGGATTTTGTGGAATAGGGTGGACATTACGGTTTGCGGTTTACGGTTTGTGGTTTGCGATTTGCGATTTGCGATTTGCGGTTTACGGTTTACGGTTTACGGTTTACAGTTTATGAGTTTATAGGCGTATTCTTCATTCATCATTAAAAGTCGTATCCCGCGCTGAGATATATCCCCACTTTGTTCTTCTCGGTGCTGTTCCAATGGACGTTGGCAGTCAGCGGGCCGAACTTCGACTGGTAGCCTACTTGTAAGCCTGCGGCATAGATGGGTGACTGCCTCAGATCCTTATTCACCATTTCTTTCAGACTGTTGCCGTCGTGCATGGTGGCTCCGAGCAGCGACAGATAGAGGTTCTTATATACCTTGAAACGCAGTTCGAGATTGACGGTCGCCAGCAGATTGTCACAGGTCTTCTCTCCGTTAAATCCTACGAACGGAATCTGATGCTCATAGTATCTGCCCGCCATCATGCCGCCGACGTAGTTGTCCATGTAGCTGTCGGTGCAGGAGTCGCCCAAAATGTAACGGCCGTTAATGGAAGCGTCAATGGTGAAGAAACTGCAGACGGGTATCACGCCTTGAAATCCGGCGCCCAAGAACCCCGTCTTGTAGAAGTTGTAGTCGGCGTTGAAGGTAGTGCGAATACCTTTGTCGGGGAAGTACATCTTGTTGCGCGTGTCGTATGTGAAACGCAAGAACAGATATGGGTAGTAATGTTTCCAATCTATATATTCTTGGTATCCCAATTCTGAGAACAGACGGTAGAACGGCGTGTGCTCCACACGAATACCACCGTTCAAATCGATCAGACTCCAATGGTTTTCAGACATGTAGAGCCGTAATTCGTTGTGCCACGACTTCTCATAGTAGTGGTGGTTGAAGACGTGGGTGTCGGTGCCGTACAAGGTGCGGTAGCTCGTTTTGAACCAAGCACCCACTTTCGGACCTCTGACAGGTGTGTAGATCCACTCGAACTTCAGGTACGGGGAGACCGAGAGTCGCGCGGTGATTCCTAACGAGTTGCCGTAAAGGGTGTTGCGCCAGAAAGTGGCGTTCAGAAGCGCCTCGAACCACTCCTCTGTGTCCATTCGCAAGCCGAATCCGATAGAGTGCGGAGGACGTTTGTCGCAATAGAATACCGCCCTGTAACTACCCGTGCTGTCGCCAATCAACTGATACGTGACGTGCGAGAAGGCCATAGTCCCGTAGATGACCGCCTGGGCCATTTCGAGATCTTTCTTGTAGTAACCGCCGCCCTCGTGGATGGGTAAACGTTCGATCATGTAGCTCTTTTCTTCGTCATTGAGCCCATTAAAATCTATGGATGAGAGGGTTACTCGAGCTTCTGTGTTGTTGATGGCCTTTTTGTTTTGCAATTTCGTGCCGTGGTTTCCCACTATGCGTATAATGCTGTCGATTTCGTGAGAGTGGGCGGCGGCTGCCTGATAACCATGCTCGATGAGGGCAGCGATTTCCTCTGTGCCGAAACTCAATGAGGTATAGCCGGTTACGTCAGGCGTGATCAACACGTTAGTGATATGCTCGTTGTGGATGAGCGCCTCACCGCCGCCAGAGTAGCGAGCTAACTGCGACAATAGGTTGGCGATGTTGTTCACCCCTTTGTAGTCCAATGGTGAGGTGATTTGCACCCCGATGATGATGTCCGCACCGGCGGCTTTGGCAATGTCCGCTGGATAGTTGTTCTTGGTGCCGCCGTCGGAGAGAATCATGGAGTCCACGCGCACAGGGGTGAAGTAGGCTGGGATGGACATGGTGGAGCGCAAGGCATTGACAATAGAACCGGAGGTCCAGCGCTTCTCCGTCTGCGTCACCATTTCCGTGGCCACGCAACAGAACGGGATCGGGAGCTCCGTGAAGTCGATATTTTGCTGGTAGCCGACCGAGGCAGCGCCGATCATGTTATAGACGTTCAGCCCGTATAGGATGCCGGAGGGAAGACTGCCGAGGAAGTTTGTTCCCGAAAAGGGGATGTCCAAGATATAAGTGCCCTTGAGCAATTTTCTTTCGTAAGAATAGTATTCCATCGGGATGTTGTCGCTCATCATCATTTTCCAGTCGATGCTTCTAACAAGGGAGTCAATTTCCGTGGCCGAGTAACCTAAAGCGTACATGCCGCCCATGAGTCCGCCCATACTGGTGCCCGCCACAAAATCGATGGGTAATCCTTTTTCTTCCAAGTATTTTAGAACGCCGATGTGCGAGGAGCCTTTGGCACCGCCGCCTGCCAGCACCAGAGCCACGGTGGGACGATGTTGCTCGCGCCGAATCTTGTCCATCTTCTTTTGCATTTTGGCGAAAAAGATCGAGTCTTCTTTCGGATTGTAACTGACGTTGACCAATTCGCGGTTCTGTGCGCTGGTTGCAAGCACCGCGAACAGAAGTAGGAGAAAGAATCCAATTCGACGGGTAAAATGTATCATAAACGGTTTGTTTTTGAATGCAAAATAAACGAAGCTGCAAAAATATACTTTTTTAAGACAATATTGTATTATATATTGCATATTTTTATTTGGTTTTTTCGCGGAAATTTAGTATATTTGCATTTTTAAATTTGAATTGTAGGATTATTATTATAACTATTTATGAATCAAGATTATAGCGATTATCTTTTTGAAACTTCATGGGAGATTTGCAACAAGGTGGGCGGCATTTATACCGTCCTTTCCACTAAAGCGGCCACGGTGGTCAAACAATACCACGACCGCTACATTTGCATCGGTCCCGATATTTCCAAAGAATATAACGACGATTTTGTGGAGGATACCACGCTGTTCAAGAACTGGCGCGAGGTGGTTGCGCGCGACGGATTGAAGGTTCGCGTCGGCAGATGGCAGATTGTGGGCTCCCCGATTGTCTTTTTGGTCGATTTCACCAATTTCTTCGAGAAAAAGAACGAGATTCTGACCAAATTCTGGCTTAGCTGCAAACTGGACTCCATCTCTGGTCAGTGGGATTACATCGAACCCGCGCTGTTTGGCTACGCCGCCGGTCGCGTGATTGAGAGTTTCTACAATTTCTACTGCAACTCGATGGACAAAATCGTGGCTCATTTCCACGAGTGGATGACCGGTACCGGCATCCTCTATCTGGAGTCTGTGGCACCGCAAATCGCCACGGTCTTCACGACCCATGCTACCGTTTTGGGTCGTTGCATCGCGGGTAACGGTCTTCCGTTATACGCTGACACTAAGCAATATAACCCCATTGATACGGCTGCGCGTTTTGGAGTGCAGTCCAAATATTCCTTGGAGTCGCTCTCTGCCAAGTATGCGGATGCCTATACCACGGTGAGCGAAATCACCAACCGCGAGTGCGATGCCTTCTTCGAGAAGCCCGCGGATGTGATCACCATCAACGGTTTTGAGAACGCCTTTGTGCCGCAAGGGGAGGAGTTCGCCCGCAAGCGCAAAATCGCCCGCGACAAGCTGTTGCAGGTGGCTTCCACGCTCACGCAGACGCAGATTCCTGAGAATGTACTGCTGGTCATCAACAGCGGTCGTTACGAGTTCAAGAACAAAGGTATTGACGTGTTTATCAAGAGTTTGGCGAAGGTTACCGAGGCCAATCCCGATCGTCCTGTCGTGGCCTTCATCACCGTGCCTGCCGGTCAGAGCGGCCGTAACGAGGAGATTGCCGCGCAGATGACACAGCCCGTGAGCGGCGTGCCCATGTCCGACCGTTTCGTGACCCACGTGCTCCACGATCCGTATCATGATCCGATTCTCAATGAACTGAATAATAACGGTTTGCACAATGCTGCTGACCAGAATGTGAAGATTGTCTTCGCCCCGGTCTATCTCGATGGTGAGGACGGCATCTTTAACCTGAAATATTATGATTTGCTGATTGGCTTTGACCTATCGGTATTTCCATCTTATTATGAACCATGGGGTTACACTCCGTTGGAGAGCATCGCCTTCGGCATCCCGACCATCACGACCTCGTTGGCCGGCTTCGGCGCGTGGGTGCAGGAGCATTTCACGCAGCAACAGAGCGTCAGTGTGATTCAGCGCACCGACCACAACGATGAAGAGGTGGTGAAGGCCATTGCGGATCAGATTTTGTTCTACCTCCATTGCACGGAACAGGCGATGACTGAAATCCGTCAAACCGCTATAAATATTGCGGAGAAGGCCCTGTGGGAGCATCTTTTCGCCAATTACGAGAAAACCTATTCGATAGCGTTGAGCAAGAGTGGCGAACGTTACGCTCAATACCAGAACAAGACCTCCAATGTGGGGCAGATGGTGAAGGAGTTGAACGTGGAGCGTCCCGAATGGCACCGCTTCTCCGTGAAGTCGCATCTGCCTGTCGCACTGCAACAACTGGAGAAACTTTCCGAGAATTTGTGGTGGAGCTGGACCTACGAGGCGCGCGAGCTTTTCGAGGAAATTGCCGGCCCTTCGTTGTGGAAGGCCTGCGAGGAGAACCCGATTCACGCCTTGCAGATGCTTCCGCTGGATCGTCTGGAGAATTTTGCACAGAATGAGACCTATCTCAATAAGTTACATCAGGTATATGACCGTTTTACTGCTTACATGAACACTCCGCGCAGTCGTGAGGAAGACCGCATTGCCTATTTTAGCATGGAGTTCGGTATCAGCAACGAGCTGAAGATTTTTTCCGGCGGTCTCGGCATGTTGGCCGGCGACTACCTCAAGGAGGCCAGCGATTGCAACGTGAACATGCTCGGTGTGGGCTTGCTTTACCGCTATGGCTACTTCCAGCAGCAGATTTCCGCTTACGGTGAGCAGGTAAACCTCTACCCGCCGCAAAGCTTCTCCAAGCTGCCGATCAAGCCTTACAAGGACGAGAACGGCGAGTGGATCACCATCAGCGTGGCCATGCCTGGTCGTAATCTCTACGCTCGCATCTGGCGCGCAGACGTGGGGCGCATCCCGTTGTATCTCCTTGATACTGACTTTGATAAGAACTGGCAAGAGGATCGGGGCGTGACCGCTACGTTGTATGGCGGCGATGTCGAAAACCGTCTCAAACAAGAGATCCTGCTCGGTATCGGCGGTGTGCGTATGCTGAAAGCCATCGGCGAGGATCCGACCATTTTCCATCTTAACGAAGGTCATGCCGCTTTCCTGAACTTGGAGCGCATCCTTCAAGTGATGCAGAACGAGCACGTGAACCGTCAGGTGGCGGTCGAGTTGGTGAAAGCCTCTTCGCTCTACACCACCCACACGCCTGTGCCCGCCGGTCACGACGCCTTCACGGAAGACCTTATGCGCACCTACTTTGCCACTTACTCTCAGCAGTTTAACGTCAGCTGGGAGACCTTCATGGGCTTCGGTCGCAAACACGATACCGACACTTTTGACAAGTTCTCGATGAGCATTCTCGCATGTCGTTTCTCCCAGGAGATCAACGGTGTGAGCCGCATCCACGGTCGAGTGTCGCAGGAGATGTTCTCTGACCTTTACGAAGGTCGTTTTTCGGAAGAGTCGCACATCGGCTACGTGACCAACGGCGTGCATTACCCGACTTGGGCGCACAAGAAATGGCAGGCGTTGCATCGCAGCGTCTTTGGCGACGAGTTCTTCGACGATTGCTCTAACCCGCTGGTTTGGAGCAAGATCAATGCGGTTCCCGATGCCACAATCTGGCAGCTCAAGCAAGAGTTGCGCAAGGAAATGTTCGTCGCTATCAAGGAGATGCTGGCCGAGCAGATGCGCACCCGCAACGAGTCGCCTGCGCTTATCGACGCCACCCTCCGCGCACTGCGTGACGATGTGCTGACCATCGGTTTCGCCCGCCGTTTCGCCACCTACAAACGCGCCCATCTGCTCTTCATGAACGAAGAGAAGCTCAAAGTGCTGCTCAACAATCCTGAAAAGCCCGTGCAGTTCATCTTCGCCGGCAAGGCGCACCCGCACGACAAGGCTGGTCAGGACCTCATCAAGCGCATCATCGAACTGAGCCGCAAACCCGAATTCATCGGCAAAATCGTCTTTGTGGAGAACTACAACATGATCTTAGCCAAGAAGTTAGTGTCGGGCTGCGATGTCTGGATGAACACTCCGACACGCCCGCTGGAGGCTTCCGGTACCAGTGGCGAGAAGGCTGTGATGAACGGCGTGCTGAACCTCAGCGTGTTGGACGGTTGGTGGGCAGAAGGTTACGTTCCCGGTGCCGGTTGGGCGTTGAAGGAGCAGATCACCTATCAGGACAACCGTATGCAGGATGAATTGGATGCAGAAACCCTTTATAATATCATCAACGAGATGATCACCAAGGTTTTCTACACCCGTGACGAGGAAGAGATTCCGACGGAATGGGTGAAGATGATGAAGAACTGCTTCACGATGATTTCTCCGCATTTCACCATGAAGCGTCAGTTGGACGACTATTATCGCAAATTCTACCGCAAATTGATGAACAGATACCATCGTTTGCATCAGAATGACAACGAAAACGTGAGAGTGTTGCTCAAATGGCGCGAAAAAGTGTTGTCGGGTTGGAACGACCTCCAGTGCGTAGGAGTGCGTTACGAAGAGGCCAAGAATAACATTTACTGCGTGGGTGACCGTATGCTTTGCAAGCTCGACATGCATCTCGGCACGCTCCGTCCCGAGGATCTGAAGATCGAGATGGTCTTCGTTACCGTCGAGGAGCAAGGTAAGAAGCAGAAATTGGAGTACAAGGTACCGTTCCTTTTCGATTGCGAACACCATGGCGTCTACACCTTTGTTTGCGACTCCATCGCGGAACGCATCGGCGTTTGGGACTGCGCCATCCGCGTGACCCCCAACCACGAGCTGCTGCCACACAATCAGGATTTCAATATTGTGAGATGGTTCTAACTTAGTTAGGAGTTAGGAGTTAGGAGTTAGGAGTTAGCAGTTAATGTGAACGAAGGCGAATGACTTAGACTTTTCATCGATTGCTATTGCCTGTTGCCTATTGCCTGTTGCCTAAATTATCTGAATGATGAACGAAGAACAGCTTGCTTTTTGGTTAGGACAGTTTTCGGATTTCCAGACTGCTGTGGTGGCTAATGGGGAGGCTCCTTCGTCTAAGTTTTCCGTTAGCGTGTTAAGAAAAATGAAGCGTATCATCTGTTGTGATGGTGCGCTTCAGAAGTTGTTGTCGATCAATATTGTGCCTGATGTTGTGGTGGGCGACGGGGATTCGATGGATGCGGAGATGTTGCAACAACAAACAAATATCGAATCTCTACAATCAGATTCGGATTTCCCCTGTAGAGACGCGATTAATCGCGTCTCTACAAAAGGACACGAAATCCCATATTATCAAGACCGCAGCGAGGAATACAATGATCTCCAGAAGGCGTTAAAATATTGCATGGCAAACGGTTATGACAATATCTTGTTGTTGGGTTGCGGCGGTTTGCGCGAAGACCATTTCATTGCGAACCTGAGCATCATGGTGATGTATTCGGAGCAGTTGCACCTCGCTATGCTGACCGAACACGGTGTTTTCAACGTGTTTCGCGAATCTGCCACGCTTGCCTCGTTCTCCGGAATGCAGGTTTCCGTTTTTACCCATAATCCTCAATCGAGACTTACATTCAAGGGACTGAAGTACCCCGTCAACGACCGTTCTTTCAACTGGTTGTGGGAAGGCAGCCTGAACGAAGCGGTAGGAGAGTCGTTCATTGTGGAGGCGAGCGATGACGAGCCGGTGGTGGTGTATAGGGCGTTTGATAGTTAGGAGTTAGGAGTTAGGAGTTCGTGGTTGGCGGTTTGAATATGCTTTTAGTTCAGTTCATATTGGATATAGTCCAACCCGTACTTCTCGTACAGTTCCACTAGTTTTTTAAGTGACCAATAGGGTGTCGTCTGATCGGCGACGATTTCATGCGGCAAATATACAATCAAAATCTTCTTTTGTCAAGAGTTTTGCGAATTTTTTTTAATGCTGATTATCAATATGATATGAAAATAATTTAACAATTCAAATTCAATTAGTTAAATTTTCTTTCGTAGTTTTCGCAAGAATTTGAAACATAAAAGATTTTTTGTACTTTTGCGGGGTGATAATTTTGAACTTGTATGAACCACTATAACCACAAAGTCGTTTGGATCACGGGCACCTCTTCCGGCATCGGGAAAGAGACCGCTTTCCGTTTTGCGGAGGCGGGGGCGCGGCTGATTCTCACGGCGTTAGAACCCGATTTGTTGGAGCAGGTGCGCGAAGAGTGTCTGCGGCGCGGGGCGGAGTCGGTGACCAACCTGCCGTTTGACCTCGGGCAGACGGATGCGCTTACCCAACTCGCGGAGGACGCTTGGAACGCTTACGGTCGCATCGACCTCTTCTACAACAACGCCGGCATCAGTCAGCGCGGCACCACCGTGGAGACCGACATGGCCGTCATCCGCAAGGTGATGGACATTGACTTCTACGCCCCGGTCATCCTTACAAAGTCGGTGTTGCCCAAGATGATCGCGCAGGGTGGGGGACAGCTGGCCGTCACCACCAGCATTGCTGGACTCTTCGGATTTCCGCTGCGCTGTGCCTACTCGTCGGCGAAGCACGCTCTCTACGGCTTCTTCGAGACCGTGGCGGCGGAGAACTACAAGGACGGCATCCGCGTCACCATCCTAACGCCTGGCCGCGTGCAGACCAACATCTCCGTCAACTCGTTGGAGAAGGACGGTCGCAAGCACAGCAAGATGGACGCGGGTCAAGCCGGCGGCATCACCCCCGAAAAGGCCTCGCAGATCATCTACAAAGCCATCGCCAAAGAGAAACGCGAACAACTCGTCGGCAGCTCCGAACTCATCATGGCGCACATCAAACGGTTCTTCCCGGGACTGTGCGCACGATTGGCCCGGAAGATCAAGCCGATGTGATTTTGTTATGGGCGTATGCGATAGCCCCTACAACAGGCGTATGCGATACGCCTCTACACCTAATAACTTTGACTTTGACCTTCAACTGCTAACTGCTAACTGCTAACTACTAACTACTAATTCTATTGCCCCAAACCTTATAAGTGCCATGAGGGGACAGAAAAAACGAAACAACGAAAAAAAAGTAACAATATGAAACCAACCCTACTGATTCTCGCCGCCGGCATGGGAAGCCGCTACGGTGGACTGAAACAACTGGACCAAATGGGTCCGAATGGTGAAACAATTCTGGACTACTCCGTGAAGTATGCCGCACAAGCTGGCTATGGCAAGGTGGTGCTCGTCATCCGCCGTAGCATGGAGGCCGACTTTCAGGAGTATATCCTGCCGAGATACAAGAACGTCATCCCGGTGGAGTACGTCTTCCAGGAATTAGACATGCTGCCCGCAGGTTTTTCCGTGAACCCCGAGCGTGTGAAACCATACGGCACCGCGCATGCCATTTTGGTGGCGAAGGATGCTATCAAAGAGCCGTTTACGGTGATCAACGCCGATGACTTCTACGGCAAGGAGCCGTTCCAGATTCTGGCCGACTATCTGACGAAGGAGACCGCCAACGATCCTTCCGCTTTCGCGATGGTGGGTTATCGTTTGGCGAATACCTTGTCGGAGAACGGCACCGTGTCGCGTGGCGTGTGCCAGGTCGATGACAACGGCTACTTGACCATCGTGAAGGAGATGCGCAAGATTGCCCGCACGGCCAACGGCATCCAGAACGACGAGGACGGCGTGGTGACCCCGCTCACCGGCGAGGAACCCGTCTCTATGAACTTCTGGGGATTCTCCCCGCGCTTCTTCGACAAGCTGGAGAGCATGTTCGCACAGTTCCTGAAGGATAACGAAGGCAACATCAAAGCTGAGTTCCCGATTCCCGATGCAGTCTCTGCGGTGATGGCCAGCGGCGATGCCAAAGTCCGCGTCCTCCCCACCAAATCTGAATGGTTCGGCGTCACGTATGCCGAGGACCGACCGATGGTGGTGGAGAAGTTGAAACACGTGGAGGAATGAAGAATGAAGAATGATGAATGAAGAATGATGAATGAAGAATGATGAATATCTTACCCCTTAAACTCTTAAACTCATTAACCTATAACCTTTTAACCTCCTATCCTCTAAACCTCTAAACCTTAAACTCTAAACCCTAAACTAACGAAATGCCCCGCCTCGTGAAAATCCTGCTCACCCTGCTGTGGGTGCTTCTCGCGCTCACCGTTCAGGCGCAGTGTCCGGATTTCACGGATTTGACGGGGTCGAATGTGGTTTGCTATTACGGCAATACAAACAATCCGGACTCTCTTATGGGTATAGTCCCTGGTCGGCATATGGTTATCACAGAACAAGGTACGGACCCGCGTACTGACAATCTGCTGCCGTTGCTTCCCGAAGGGGAAACCGCTGTGGTGAAGTTAGGGAACGAACTTGTGGGTGCGGAAGCCGAATCCATTGTCTATACATTCACGGTGGATGAAGAAAACGCCATTTTACTACTTAAATTCGCTGTTGTACTTGAAGATCCCATGCACGATCCTCCATCACAGCCACGTTTTGTGATGCGTGTCATGGATGTCAATGATGAGCTCCTGGATCCTTGTATGGAGTATGATGTCATTGCTTCGAATGAAATACCTGGTTTTCAATCGTTTGGTAGTGTCAGATGGAGACCGTGGACGAACACTGGATTTGATCTCACTCCGTATGTAGGGCAGACGGTGAAGGTTTCGTTCACTACATACGACTGTAGCGCAACAGCTCATTTTGGTTATGCCTATTTTACGGCATCTTGCATCAACAACCGACTGGAACTTGTCGGCTGTGACGGCGATGATGTGACACTCGCAGCACCGCAGGGCTTTGAAAGCTATCAATGGAACAACGGTACCACTTCCGATACAGCGACCTATTCTGTGCAGGGTACAACTGTTGTCAATTGTTTGATAACTACTGTTCTAGGTTGCCAGCTTACGCTCGTCGGAACGCTGACAACCGACAATATTCCTTCCCAACCCCAAACGTTTTACGATACCATCTGCGAGGGAGAGAGCTATTCGGCCAACGGCTTTACGCTACCTTCAAATCTAACTCCGGGGCTACATACAGCTTTAAATACCTACTTCAATGTCGCCACTTGTACTGAGGACATTACAAATACCCTGTATCTCTTTGTTATACAACGCTATTTCCATTATTATGACATGGCTTGTGAAGGCAATGATTATAATGCTTTGGGGTTCAGCTATACGAATTTGCCGGTTGGCGAAATTCTTGACAGCAATATTGTGTTATCGGGTGGATGTGATTCGGTGGCGGTGTTGCACCTGACGGTAGCTCCTTCCTTTGCTATGCCGAACACCATTAGCGGTCCATCGGTGGTATGCTCCCAATCTGCAGCGACCTATTTTTTGCCTGATGCCGAAGTGTTGGTTTATCATTGGCTTGTACCCGAAGGTGTTTCCGTATACAACGGTCAAGGTACGAGCACCGCTTCACTTTATTTCACATCGAATGCGCCTCCAAATTCCCTTGTCACTTTGACGGGCGCCAATGGCTGTGGAAGTGGTTCCGCTCAGATGTGGGTAACCGTGAACCCCTCCTATCATTTTTTTGCCAACGATACCGTTTGTACCGGCAACGATTACCAGGAGAACGGCTTGCAACTGGGAATTCAAGACAGTGTGGGCGTCTTTGTTTACACGCTAAATGATACTACAACATGCGGATGCGACAGTATTCATGTGGTGCAGTTGAGGGTGGCCGAAACGCCGGAAATAACCGCTTTGTCTGATCCTGCGGTGATATGTGTGGGACAAGAGACCGAGTTGCATGCGGTGGGATCCCATGCCTCTGTCACGTTAACTTCAGAATTGAACAACGTGGTGATTGGCGATATCTTATGTACGGACAGTACCTGTGTGCATCTCGCAGATTGGCCTTGCGGCAAGGTGGCTATGGGGGTGGTTTTTTACGTGGATGACACAGGCCAGCACGGTTGGGCGGTCAGTTTGCAAGATGACCCCACTGCATACATTTGGGGGTTGTTGTTGAGTCTGGATATTCCGGATCTGATGAGTTATTCAAACGCTTTCACGACGCTGGGAGACTTGGATGGTTATCAGAATACGGCCATCATCAGGGCCACTGGAACTGCTGCTCAGTATCCAGCGGCTTATCATGTGGATTTTGAACACGGTTGGTATCTGCCTGCCGCTGCGCAACTCTATCGTATATACGCAACCCTCGGGATAGTGAACAATTCCTTGCAAACCGTTGGCGGAACTGTTTTCCCGATGGATTCAGAATGGAGTTATTGGTCTTCCTCAGAAAAATCACCCTACGAAGCATGGGCTTTGTATAACAGCACTTCGCTAACTGCAGTCAATAAATCCATGTCGTTGCCCGTCCGGACTATCCGTAATTTTTGATTTATTTGTTGAAAATGAAAAGACAGATTCTCTACATATTGTTGCAGTTTGCCGTGTTGCTGGGTTTAGGACAGCCTTACCATGTGGGCGACCTATACACAGCGGAGGACGGTTCGCAGGGAATTGTCTTTTTCGTGCGTGCGGACGGCAGCGGTTGGGCGGTGGCTCTCCACGATGAATTGGACCAACTACCATGGTCGCCTACGGAAACTGACATACCTGCACTTCCCAACTATAGTTCCACATTTGTACAAGCCATGCTGGCGGACACATCAGGTTACACGAACACGCAACAGATTCGGAATTTCTATGGACCGGGCAGCCATTATGCCGCTGGCGCTGTGGATTTTGAACACGGTTGGTATCTGCCTGCCATAGGTCAACTTGCCATGATATACGCACAATTGCCGCTTATTCAACCCGCATTGCTCGCCTCGGGAGGGACGCCTTTGGTTACGGATAGTCCGACCTTCGATTTATACGGTCTCAGCTATTGGAGCAGCACAGAAATTTCCGATCAATTCGCGGGGAGTTTGTCTTTTGTCAATGATCCTGTCAATAGTATAACATTAACAAACGCTACGGGAACTCCTAAACCCAATGAAAAATATAATAACCTCGTTTGGGTACGTGCGGTATGCAATTTTCCGCCAAGGGAGAATGTTTATGACTCCACACTTACCTACGTCTGGAATACGGGTTCCACTGAACCGCACTTCTTCGACGTTCCGCTCCAGACCACGACTTACGTTGTGACGGTGAGCAATGCGTACGGCTGCACGAACACCGCTTCTGCCAGCGTTATGGTGATCGACAACAACCCGCAGACGATTTACGATACTGTCTGTCAGGGTTCGTCGTATAATAATAACGGTTTTACCGTAAGTGCGCAGGAGACGGCGGAAGTGGGGGAGATTGTCCGCACGCAAACGCTTGCCGCTGCTGGCTGTGAGAGCGAAATCACGCTCTTCCTCACGGTGGTCCCTCACGATATGGTCTATCTGGAACAAACCGCCACTGATTCTTTGGTCTGGAATGGCGTAACATACACGGAGGAAGGTACTTACACACAATACTTCAACAACCAATACGGATGCGACAGTACGGTTATCCTGACCCTTACACTCGATGGCGGTGGTGGTCATGGTCCGGGTCCCGAGCCCGACACCATACCTTTCGGTGAAGGTGACACCCTGATGCTCTATCTCCCCAACGCCATCACGCCCACCCGAAACGACGGCCTCAATGACTATTTCTGTCTCCCCGAACAGTACAAATCTCTGATCAGCACTTTTGAGATTAGAATCTACAATCGGTGGGGCACCATGGTTTATCACGCCACCGACAAGAATTTCCGTTGGGATGGCAGAATCAATGGTAAAATATACTTCAATGTGGTGTATAGCTATATGATATTCTTCGAGGATATTATCGGGCGACCGTACATTCTCAATGGAATCATTACGGTTTTGTGATAACATCTTGATAATAAATGCAATAAATATGAAACAACACCCCAACGAAATCCTTTTCACTTTCCTACGCGAGCTGATTTCCAACAACAACCGCGAGTGGTTCAAAGCGCATCGTGAGCTGTACGATGCCGCGTGGGCACAGTTCAACGTGCTGGTGGAGAACGTAATAGCAGCCATCGCTGAGTTCGATGCGTCCATTTCCGGACTTACGCCTAAGGACTGCACCTATCGGATCTATCGCGACATCCGTTTCTCGCCCGATAAGACACCCTACAAGGGGCATCTGGGCGCGTACATGAACCAGTACGGCAAGAAGGCATACTGGGGCGGCTACTATATCCAGATTGAGCCGGAGCAGGTGATGCTGGCGAGCGGCGTGTGGTGGCTGCCGACCAAGGAGATGCAACACCTTCGTTTGTCAGTAGCCGACCAAATGGCTGATTTCGTGAAACTTGTGGAGGAACCCGAACTCGAGAAGTTGGTGCCGCAAATCGGACAGGAACACTACAAACGGATTCCCAATGGTCTGCCGAAAGACTCGCCGCACCCCGAGTATCTGACCTGCAAGGATTACGCCATGTCGTGCATGTTGAATCCCGAAGAGCTCTGCAGGGACGACTACGCGCAGCGCATCGCGCACGTATTCCGTGTGATGAAACCCCTCAACGACTTCCTCAGCGAGAACATCCTCATCAACATGGAGGAGATGGAGACGATGAAGAACGTGGTGAAATTTGTGTAGTAGGCGACGCTTCCAAGCGTCGCGTTGTTTACGACTTAGTGGGCGACGCTTCCCAGCGTCGCGTTGTTCACGACGCTAGGAAGCGTCGGTTACTATTCCTAAAAAATTATATCTTTGCCGCCCTAATTTCAGATAAAAATGTCACAGTATTTATCCACGGATGTCACGAAGGTGACGACCAACACTTTGTTGAAGATGCGCCAGCAGGGCGAGCGCATCGCCATGTTGACCGCTTACGACTATTCAACAGCTAAGTTGTTGGATATGGCCAATATAGATGTAGTTCTGGTGGGCGATTCCGCTGCCAATGTGATGGCAGGTTACAAGACCACACTGCCCATCACGCTCAACGAGATGATCTACCATGCCTCTTCGGTGGTGCGTGCCGTGAAGCGCGCTCTCGTGGTGGTGGATATGCCGTTCGGCACCTATCAAGGCAACTGGAAGGAGGCGCTCAGCTCGGCCATCCGCATCATGAAGGAGTCGGGCGCGGACGCCATCAAGCTGGAGGGCGGCGCAGAGGTTATCGAGTCTATCGACCGCATCCTCAGTGCCGGTATTCCCGTGATGGGTCACCTTGGTCTCACCCCGCAATCCATCAATAAATTCGGTACTTACGCCGTTCGTGCTACCTCAGAAGAAGAGGCCGACCAACTCCGCAAGAACGCTTTACTGTTGCAAGAACACGGCTGTTTCTCGTTAGTGTTGGAGAAGATTCCGGCAACGTTGGCCAAAGAGGTGACGGATAGCTTGGAGATCCCGACGATCGGTATCGGTGCGGGTCGCCACACTTCCGGTCAGGTGCTCGTTTTCCACGATATGATGGGTATCACCCAGCAGTTCACCCCGCGCTTCCTGCGCCGCTATCTCAATCTGAGTGAGGAGATTGTGGGCGCCATCGAGCATTATATCAGCGATGTGAAAGAAAACACATTCCCCAATGAGTCAGAGCAATACTGAGACCCCAGCCGGTATAGATGGTCGTATTCTTTACGAGGATAACCACCTGATTATCGTCAACAAGGTCGCCGGAGAACTGGCGCAGGGCGATGATTCTGGCGACGAACCGTTGTTGGAGAAAGTGCGCTCGTATATACGTGTGCAGAAGCAGAAGGAGGGAAATGTCTTCTGCGGACTGATTCACCGTATCGACCGTCCTGTGGGCGGTGCTATCGCGTTCGCGCGCACCTCAAAGGCCCTTGACCGGATGAACAAACTGTTGAAGGCGCACGAAATGCACAAGTTCTATTGGGCGATTGTGGAGGGCATTCCCGAGGTTTCTCAGCAAAAATTGGTGAACTACGTCTTCAAGAATCGTGATAAAAATAGGACTTATGTTTCTGATACAGAGCAGGAGAATTGGCAATATGCCGAGTTGGACTATAAGTTGTTAGCTCATTCGGAGCGCTATTCGCTGTTAGAGGTGGAGTTGCATACCGGTCGTCACCATCAGATCCGAGCCCAGCTTTCGCACATCGGGCATCCCATCAAGGGGGATATCAAATATGGAGCCCGTCGGCCTGAGTCAGACGCTTCCATTTGTCTGCACGCCCGTCGTCTCTATTTCGAGCATCCGGTTTCCCACGAGCAGGTCTTCGTGGAAGCAGAACCGTATAATCCGCTGTTTAAGAAGATATTGGATGGAGAATCCATGCAAGAAGAACAAAGTCAGCCCTGATTTTTTTATTATGCGAACAAAATTTGTTGTACTTACGCTTTGGATGATGCTGCAGGCGATCATTCTGCACACGGGTTTGTATGCCCAAGACGAGGTGGTCCACAAGGTGAAGGTCAGCCGTGGAATTTCCTATAGTCAGGTGCGTTATCCGGGTCAAGATAAGATGCAGAGGCTCTGTTTCGACCTTTACGCGCCGGAAACGCCTTCCGACAGCGCCCGCCCGTTGGTGATCACCGTTTTCGGGGGCGGTTTTGTGGCTGGCACCCGCGATTACTAAGATATGGTGGAGTGGTGCAACCGTCTCGCTGAAACCGGCTATGCCGTCGCGTCCATCGATTACCGGCTGATGAAAGCCAAGAAATTTTCGGCAAAGAATCTGGTACGCACGGGTTATATGGCCGCGCAGGACGTGAGTGCCGCGGTCCGTTTTTTCAAAGCCCATAGCAAAAAATACAATATCGACACCAACCGCATTTTCCTGCTGGGACAGTCTGCGGGGGCCGTTGCCATCCTGCACGCCCTCTATATGAGTGAGGACGAACGGCCAGAGGAGACTTTCGAGGAACCGGCACTCTCTCCGTTACACTCAACAGGTACTGCCGAGGCTCAGAAACAACATTTCAGCGTGGCGGGTGCGGTGTTGCTTTGGGGGTGCATCTTCCGTCCCGACATGATCGATGCCGACGAAACCACGCCCGTATGCTTGATCCACGGCGGAAAAGACAAGATTCTGCCGGTGGATTCGGGGTACGCCTTCTCCATCCCTGGATTTCCGTACGCCTACGGGTCGCAGGTTATTGCCGACCGTCTGAAAGATTTGGGGACCAGCTCCTTCGAATTCCATTTGTTGGAGCAGGAATCCCATGCTTTCTATTTCAAATATCTCTGTATGTTTCAGTTGGACGCACTGAAATTCGACAACTGTTTCCAAATCGCCACGGATTTTATGCATCGCCACGGCGGTCTGTAGAGACGATGTGCATGTTATTGTAGAGACGATGTGCACATCGTCTCTACACATCGAAAGAATCAAGGAATGGATAATACACTATGTTTTACAATCTGAAAAAAAAGATAATGAGCAGGGCGATATCCAAAAGGAACCAGGAACATCCTTTTGATTATCCAGCTGCCGAGCATTTTGCGCTCAAAGGCGACGAGGACCCGCTTATCAACAATTCCTACTATTTTTCAGCCCATGATGACACCATTTCCGTCTTTGCGCGGTTGGGTAGGAGAGTGAACGCGGAAGAAACTTGGTTCGCGGTCTATTGTGACGGTAAATTGTATTCTTTGAAACAAGAGTTCTTTCCACAGGGCCAATCTCCCATCGTGGTTGAAAAAGTCGGGGAGGGTTGGAATGTCGCATATCAAGGCATATTAAACGACCATGACGAAATCCTCTTTCAGGCAAAGTTTATGGCCACGCAGAAGCCCATCGATTTCACCAGCAACATGCCTGCGGTACGAATGGCTACGGGCATGGCCAACGAAAAGTGGAGCAAGGCGTTTTTCGAAGAGTTGCAAAACATCAGCGGCCAGTGCCACTACGAGCAGGAGGGCGTGCTGGAAGGGCAAATGACGCTGAACGGCGTGACTAGGGCGCTTCAGATGCCCTGCGTGCGCGACCACTCCTTCGGAAAACGGGATTGGAACTACATGAACAACCACTTATGGCTGATGGCGGTTTCTCCCTCGAATCAGTTCAATTATTCGCTGGTTTCCTATCCGGTGATGAGCGTGCTGGAGGTGGGCCATTATCGCGATGAGGCGGGGGTGCATTACATGATGCAGGCGAATGTGGACTTCCGTCAGCTCAATCAGGGTGTTGTGCCACAAGAACTGTCGTTCGATGTGATATTGGACGACGGGAAAACCCTTCCGGTTACCGCGAAAGTGCTGGCTGGCGTGACCTACCGTTTCCAGAATGGACAATATATATTACATGAGAATATCGCGGAATTCACCCTCAACGGGAAAACATGCCGCGGGATTTTCGAAATTGGCTTTAATGGCGACAATGGCCGTTTTTTTAATCAGAGAGATTGGAATCGTATCAGAAGATGAAAATATACGCATTAGGAGAATTGCCCGAGGAGTTGCATTCCCGGGTAGGAGGAAAGGCTGCGGGATTGGATTTGTTGATCAGACATCATTTCACCGTCCCTAAAGGTTTTGTGATCACAGAAATTGATTCGATTGATGAAGATACTCTTTATCAGGCTTTTGATGCTTTAAAAGTAGAAAAAGTGTCGGTGCGATCGTCGGCTTCCAATGAGGATCAGTCGGGGGCTTCCAATGCCGGTCAGTATGAAACCTGCCTGTTTGTGGACCGAGAACATCTGATGGAAAGCGTCCGGAAATGTTTGGATTCGTTGGATTCCCGTCGCGTGAAGGATTATGCCGAGCACTTTGAGCTGAGCAAAGGCACGATGAATGTCGTTGTTCAGGAGATGATCGACAGCGACAAGGCGGGGGTGCTGTTTACCGCCAGCCCGAACAAAGGTTCCGACATCTTGATTGAGGCGGTGAAAGGGCAGGGGGAAAACTTGGTCTCTGGACAGGTCTCCGCTCACCAATACGAGATTTCCCGTAAGTGCTATCGTCCTTGCGCCGATGATTTGCTGGATGAAAGCGAAATCAAGCGGTTATACGAAACGGGGAAGCAAATTCGGGCCACTTTTGGCGAAGATAAGGATGTTGAATGGGCCATCAAGGACGGAAAGCTGTATTGGTTGCAGATGCGCCCTATCACAACGGAAATCATTGATATTGAAGAATTTGACCGTGAGGACGATTTGAGCGGGCATCTGTTCACCAAACGGAATGTGGGGGAAATGATGCCGGGTGCCGTCACTCCGCTGACCTTAACCACTTCGGCGAAGGCCATCGACTATGGTATGCGCTATATGCTGGCCAGAGCGGGGGTGTATCAATCGCCGCATGATGAGACGCCGTTGCGGTTAATCTCTTCTATCTCAGGGCATCTGTTCTTCGATATGAACCTGCTTTACAATATGCACGCGAGGGTCGGCATCGCCAATCCGCAGTCGATGAACTTGTCCATCATGGGGGAATACCACGATTTTCCGCCCATCACCGCAGAAATGGCGAATCCGTTGGTCCGAACCGTCAATTCCGTGAAATTTTTGAAGTTTGTGTTTTCGGGACATCGCGCAATGAAGAAATTCGATGCGCTGCTGACCCGGGTACACTTTGCGGAGACCGATTCCTACCAGGAGTTGTATAGGGGCATCGATGCCAATATTGCTCTCTTGGACGAGAGTCTGATTTACCATTATGCCTCTTCCGCCTATTCCGGCAGCGCTACCAGCACTTTGTATATGATGCTGGACAAATATTTTCCGGACAAGAAAGAGTATCAGTCGTTTTTGTCGCACCTGCTGACCAATATCCCGAATATCGAAAGTGCGGATATTTTGTCTCGTTTGCAGGATTTGGCAATGATGATCAAGCAGCAGGAACCGAAGGCGGCGGACTTCCGTGCCGAGGAGTTGTTGGCGTACATCAAAAAAAGTGCAGAAATCAATGTGAAATACCAAGATTTCTTGGCGCATCACGGCCATCGTTGCATCAAAGAGGCCGAAATGCGCAACAAACCGTGGCGGGAAAATGAGGTTCCGCTGATGAACTATCTGTTGAGCATCGTCAAATCGCCGAAGAACCTGGAGGAGGGCGATGAAAAGCTGGACTATCGGAAGGAGTTCGCTTTCATCAGGAATCCTTTGTTGAAGGCCGCCTCCATCTCATACGCCAAAAAAGCCCGTCAAGCGGTTGTGGACCGCGAATACACGAAATCACGGTTGATAGTGATGATTGATATGTTCAAGACGCAGTACGCCCGATTGGCTATTTTGCTGGTAGCTAACCATCTGCTTTCGGATACGGATTTGATCTATTTCCTGACCCACGAGGAAATCGGCAGATTGATTGCGGGCAATGAGAAGTTACTGCCGCTGGCGATAAGAAGGCGGAAGGCCTACGCCATTCAAGAGGAGCTCTCGTTTGACGACATATACATTGGCAAACCGATTGCGGATGTCTTCGATGTGGAGCAGAAAGATGACGTGATGAAGGGCGTGCCGGTCTCGAACGGGGAGTGCGAAGGAGTGGTGCACGTCGTCTGTTCGGTGGACGATGCGAACACCCTGCAGAAGGGGGAGATCATGGTGGCTCGGTTTACGGATATCGGCTGGTCGCCCTACTATTCCATCATCAACGGTTTGATTACCGAGATCGGCTCGTCGTTGTCGCACGGTGCGGTGGTGGCGCGCGAATACGGTTTGCCCGCCATCGTCAACGTGAAAGGTGCCACTAAGCTGCTGAAAAACGGCGACCGCATCAAGATGAACGCCAGCAAAGGGACGATTGTCATTGAAAAAAAATAATACTTTTGCGCCGTCAATTAAATTCGAACAAGATGAAGAAAGTTATATTCGTAATGTTCTTGTTTTGCGCTCTGTATGGATGGGCGCAAACGCCGCTCATGAACACGAAGTGGAATCAGCAATATCCGTACAACATCCTTTGTCCGGCAGACCCGTTTGAGAATCACGCCCATTGTTACACTGGGTGTCCGGCCACAGCTATGGGGCAGATTCTCAATTACTTGCGAACGACGCAGAACACCCGCTTCGACGAAAGCGACGATTATTACGCCAATTACGCCGGTCGCCAATTCCACATTGATGACGATTGGGAAACGTATCAATTTCCGTCATTCCCGCAGCTGAACGAGTTGTTGGATTCGGCGGATGCTACGTTCCAACGCGGCGAGGACCTTTCCGACTCCTTGGTGGCCGCTGTGATATTCGCCAGCGGAGTGGCCTGCAAGCAAGTATACACTGCGTCGTCGTCATACGGTTCCGGCACTTTTGCGGTGACTCAAGCTTTTGCAGCTTACCAGCGATTTGGTTTTACGGATTGTCAGCTCTTTTTGGAACCTGATTCAATCATGTATAACATATTGATTTCCAATATTCAAAACGGTTATCCTGCCCATCTGGCTGTTGAAAATCCTGAAGGAACGAGCGGGCACAACGTGGTGGTTGACGGCTATCGCGAAAGTGACGGCAAGTTCCATATCAACTTCGGTTGGGGTGGTTACAAGGACAACTGGTACAAACTCCCTGATCCGGGTGGTTTTTCATACGGCTGGACCAAGATAGAGGGCATCATATTGAATATCATTCCCTCGGATGCGCCTATGGCTGTTCACGAGCCCTCCCTCCAACAGCCGTTGGAGGTCTATCCCAACCCCGTTTCCGATCTCCTCTACATCAAGGATCTCCCTTATGAAGCGGTGGATTATGCCATTTTCGATGTCTCAGGCAGAATGGTCGCTGCGGGTGCTTCGAATGGAACCATTTCCGTTTCGCGACTGGAAAAGGGACTCTATGTTTTGCAAATCAAGGGTGAAAAACTCTTGAAAACGGCAAAATTCATGGTAAAGTAGAGACGATGTACACAGAGACGATGCTGTGGAAACTATCTGAAGGCAAAAGGGAATAGGCAATAGGCAATTGGGAATACCCCCCCCTCTACAGTCCTAACGCCACGGAAGGCTCGATGTTGAGCTTTTGGCACATCGTGCGGGCGAGGGCGAGGGACGGCTCGCTCTTGCCGTTCATGATCTCGCTCATGCGGGGCGCACTGATGCCGAGCAGGGCGGCCACCTTCTGTTGGTTGAGCCCCATCTCGTACATGCGCAGCCGGATGGTGTCGATGAGGGAGGGGGAGCCGAGATTCACATATTCATCTTCGTAGTCGGCAACAAGGTCGGAGAGAAGGGCTAATTCTATTTTCTCCGGAGATTCTTCAGGAACATCATCCCCCCAAGTCTGTGGCAACAACTCCTCAATTCGGGCAAGTACTGCTTTGTATTGTGTTTCATTCTTTATCTGAACCATTGTATCAGAGATTTTTAATGTCTTTAATATTGTCATATTCGGCATGAGTACCAATGAAACGGATATAGACGTGTTGCGGCATGTATTGGATGACCACCACTAATCTATAGTCATTTCCTTTAATGTTGAAAACGTAGTGCTGATTGCCCACGTAATCCACAGAGTTGAAAGTCTTTCTAATATCTGAAAAGTTATGCCATTCCGCTTGCTCTGTTTTTTTTACCCAGTCCAGCAAAGCAATTCGAGATTTTGGATTACGATCAATATATTCTTTGATAGTTGTTTTAGTGATGATTCTCATATCCGAACTTTTAAGGCCGCAAAAATACAAAAATTTCGGATGCCGTAATAATGTTTTGAATTTCGGAATCATTGTTGTGGCTCAGCCCATTAAGAGCTGAAGGGCTCGGTAGGAGACGACGCTTCCAGCGTCGCATTCCGCACGCCGTTAGGCGTGCGAGCAAACATCATGATAACAACAAAAACAAAACCGTTTATGAAAACACCGATGCGAATCAGTCTTACTTCAAATCGCTCACGGCAACGGCAATAGGGTAGGCGACAGCGGTGTCGTTCTTGATAGCTGGCACCCAACGGGGCATTGTAAGTAACTGCTTGCGTACCTCGTTCTGGAATTCGAAATCCTGTTGCGACCCCGTCACAGGCATATACGCGAAATCCACATCCGACACATGGCCGTCCGCGTTTACCACAAAGGTGACCATCGCGTCGTCCAGCAGCTCGTTGGACATATACGATTTGTAGGAACGCAGTCGCTGACTGATCCATCGCACGGGAGAGCCGTATTCCGATGGGAATTTGGCCGCCAC
>Ga0265298_10002331_pt1 | contig 26628 bp, 37 predicted proteins | sample AusTroGonzalo_MG_3_FD_193486 | JGI IMG/M metagenome (GOLD analysis project Ga0265298, IMG submission 193486) | Bovine rumen microbial communities from tropical cattle in Woodstock, Queensland, Australia - Gonzalo_01 | ecosystem: Host-associated > Mammals > Digestive system > Stomach > Rumen ...
AGATACTTTCCATTCATCCGTATATAGCCGATTATTCGGATTGCAATTTTGAACTGGACACTATCGGACAGATAGAGTCTTTTCATAAGCCTTTTGGCTTTGCTGATGAAGTCCACGAGGTTTATAACGCATTTGAGATAACGAACAATACTAATTCAGATGCAAACCTCAAACTGTCCGACATAATGATCTACATCAACCACGATGCAGAGGAAGTACTTACAGAGTACAGAAGTTTTCAGACGGTACAGGAAAACGCTTTGTATCAGCCGGATGCAACCTTACACGATATTGCGGACGCAACAGAGTCCATCTCTTCTACGGCAACGACGGAGACAGTGCATTTCGTATGTAACCCTGACAATGTAACTGGGTTAGTTCATGTTGAATTCGACCTCTCCGTTGAAAGCCTTACTGGTGCCACACTTCAAGACCTTACCATAAACTACAATTGTGACAAGGATAATAGCGGCACGGTTGTTTCTGAATATATAAGCACGTTGGATAGCACCAACAATAAGAACATCCACATTTCAAGAGTTCTTGATCCGGCATACAACCATGACGATTATGACGTTGATACTTCAATGTTGACAGACGTTTACGTCACCCTCGAAGTAACGACAAGTACGACATGGACAACGGATGTAAAGATTAAGAACTTCGAACTATATAGTGTTGAGCTTAAGACCGATTTCTATGAGCAAGGAGGTCTTTCGCTTATCCATGTGGATAACGAACTATATAAGGTTGATGGGGAAGACAACTATACACTTATAAGCACCATGATGAACCCTAGTAGGTCGAGATCATGGCAGTTTGAAAATAAGTTATTCATCGTGGATGGACATACTTACTGGGTTTACGATGCGGACGAGGATGTCTTTGAAAGTGTTGTAAATAGCGATTATGCCCATACACCGATAATGTACATCTCTTGCGATCCCGATGGTGGCGGAAAACAGTACGAGGACAAGAACCTTCTGACCAAAAAGTTCGAGCAGAGATATGTTGTTGATAGCACACACGCAACCGCAACAGTATTCCAGTTAATATTCAAGAACCTCACAGCCGACCCGGTAACCGCAAAGGTTATGAACTCGTCAGGCGAGATGATTGACAAGGTTGAGGATGTTGACTTTGACGTAAACAGAACAAACGGAACGGTAACATTCCATACCGCACCTGGTGTTACCCCGGTAACTGGTGAGGATAACGTATATATCACGGCTTGTTACTTATCCGACGCACCCATGTCCAATTCGGATTGCATAACGAATTGTACGATAGGTACGTTGTTTGGAATAAATGGTGCGACAGACAGACTCTTCTTAAGCGGAAACCCGGCTTATCCCAATGTGGACTGGCATTCCGATATGTATGATCCGGGATTCTTCCCTGATACATCATATTCAAAACTCGGAAGAGATACATCATCCATCGTCGGATATACACTGGTAAACAATTATCTTGCGGCACACAAAGACGAGAACGAGACCGAGCATAACATTATTGTTCGAGAAGGTAACCTCATCTCGGTCGGTGAAACATCAAAGGACGGGGTAACCACCTATGATCAGAAACCGGCATTCAAGATAATAAACACCTTACAGGGTCCGGGGTCGATAGCACCTGACACGTTTGCATACTTACAGACGGAACCGCTTTTCTTAACACGAAGCGGTGTTTTTGCTATTACAGCGCAAGATATCACTGGTGAGAAATACTCACAGAACAGATCGTTCTACGTGAATGGGTCTCTCTTGGATGAGAATGGACTTGAACAGTCCTATGCCCTTACATACAACGATATGTACTTCTTGTTTGTCAATTCCAAGGTATATGTGGTTGACGGACTTCAGCCTATAAGAACGGACAAGTCGGAGCCTTATGCGACGAGACAGTACGTCTGCTTCTATCTTACAGACATACCCGCGACCATAGCATGGGTACAGAACGAGACGTTGTACTTCGGAACAACAAACGGAAAGATATGTAGTTTTTATAGAGACAAAGAGGCACTCACATCATACAACGACAATGGTGAACCCATTAAGGCATGGTGGGAGACGGCAGACCTTGACGGAAATCTATTCTATAAGAACAAGGCATTCAGATATATAGCGGTTAGGCTTATGTCGGTGATATACACCACGGTCAAACTATCTGCTTGTAGACGAGGTATTTGGAGCAAGATCAAAGAGAAGACGTTCTCAAACAGGACGTTTAACTTCTCTGGATTGACGTTCTCAACACTTACATTTAATAACGACTCATCCGATCCTGTCATGAGTGCAAAGATAAGAGTCAGAAAGATTGACAAGGCAAGATTCAGAATCGAAAACTCGAACTTGAATCAGCCGTTTGGAATACATGACCTTGCAATTGAGTATGTAGAGAACGGAAACTTTAGAGGATAAAAATATGTCATATTACAATTTTAAGGCACAAGGAACCGGCGGCCCAACAGCATTCTATTTGGGAACATTGGCACACGGATCGACAATGAACGTGGCAGCCAAATACGATGGGTATGCAAACCTTACGTCCGCAAACTTTGTTGTTGTTCCGCAGAGCAATTCAATCAGTTCAACCAAGACAAATTACAATGACGTAAATGTAGCAGGGTGGAGGGAGGCAAGAGAAGATACAAACTCGGCATCATACTCCGCTCCGTCAATAAACTACAATGCATCAACGGGACAGTTATCGTTTAGTTCAACCGTTTCGTGCGGTGGTAATAGTTTTGGTTATGACGTTGATAACTATAACTACAGGTGGGGGCAGACATACCCCAGTGCTTCAAATGGACTTACGGCAAAGATATATCTACTTACCGAAGTGCAGAATTTATAAAAGGGGGCAAACATGGCATTTACAAGGATAGAAGACTCCGATCTTGAGAACATTGGCGTAATCGGATTACCAGACACACCCGGTCTTTCTACTGCCGCAATGCAGAACAAATTCGAAGAGACTGCGAGAAGCGTTATCGTTCCTAAACACAATGGTTTGATGGATGAATTAGAGGCATCTACAAGCGCAAGTGATTTGGGAGCTACACCCGTTACCGGGAGAGCAAGCTCACCGACGGTTCAGGGAGTGCTTGATAAATTATCAGCCGATCTTAAGACGGTTGAGGATGGAATGGGCGAGGCGATAGCCGATGCACATACACATGACAATAAAGCATTACTTGATACTTATGATCAAACAAACACAGATATCACGGATGCGATTACAAAAAAGCATGATCATAGTAACAAGGCATTGCTTGATACTTACACGCAGACTGAAACTGATCTGTCTAACGCAGTGAGCAAAGCGCATGATCATAGCAACAAGTCGTTACTTGATTCATATACTCAAACTGAAACAGACATAGCCGATGCGGTAAGCAAGAAGCATGAACATTCAAACAAGACCTATATAGACAAGATATCAGAAGATAGTGGCGGAAACATGACATACAACGGTAGTCCAATAAGCGGCACTATCACAGATGCGTACGACGAGTTTGACGTTTCAAGCGGCGGTTCAACAACCACAATATCCGCAAGTGGAGCCGATAAACTTACCATTAAGGCTGGTGCAAACGTAACCCTTGCCGCAAACGCAACCACAAAGGAGATAACAATATCCTCCACTGGTGGCGGCGGTGGTGGTGGCGGTGATATGTACGAAGCCGACTACGATAATTCGGGTACAGTAAAAGCGGCTGGCGGTATCGATTCGTACGTTGCTACAGAGATATCAGGCAAACAGGACACGCTTTCTGCCGGAACTGGTATTACGATATCCTCTAATACAGTAGGTGTTGACTTTGGAACGATAGCATCAGGCGCAACAAAGCCGGTTACTGGTGGAGATATCTACACGGCATTACAGAGCAAAGCCGATACAACGGACATCCCCGATGCGTTAGCAGACCTTACGACCGATGTAACGATAACAGGCACACCCACACAGGGACAGGCATTGATCGTTAACTCGAGCGGAAAGTTTGAGAACCAAACACTTCCGAGTGGCGGACATCAAATGGTTGATAATACGCCCGAAGCGGATATGATAGACGAGATAGCAAATTCAACGTCTAGTAATCAGAAGGTCGTTTCGGCATATGGAGTAAAGAATTGGTCAAACTGTGAAGTAAAGAACATTCTTGTTCCTGTTAGTCAAGGAGTTACGGGCGTTGGTTCTTGGGACGATGATTGGAAAACGGCATCACCTTTAGTAAGAACGGGTTGGGTATGGCATAAAGAACTGTATCAAATACTGAAAGACGGAAACAATAATGATGTTACCGACATTAAGATAGAACCCGTATTCTTACCCGCAGATGACGAAGTAGTTGGTCTTTATGCGTACAGAATTGACGATGATTACACGCTTAATGGGGAACACGGTGGTTGTGTGGCATTTAAGTTCACAGGCAAGATTCAGAGCGCAAACGGTACAAAGGTCGGGGTTCAGTTGACGCACTTGAGAACAGAAGATTTTGTCGGAACAATAATATCGTAAGAAAGGAGCAGAAGATGTTCATACAGATAGACAATGAGAAGTATGAGTGCAAGGCTACTACCTTTACCACACAGTTCGGACAAGAAGCGGTTAGGGTAATATCCGATGCGCCCGTAGCGGAGAACGGATTCGTGCTTTTGAATAGCAAAGAAGAAGAAATTGCCGACAGAAGCAATTTTACATATCTGTACCGCACAGAAGGTGACACAATCAAGGAATACACGGAAGAAGCAGAAGAAATAGTTTCCGCAGAAGGTACACAAGGCGATGTTCCAACAAATCCGATACAAAGGCAGATAAGCGCATTAAACGCAAGGGTATCGGCAATAACCCCTTATGTCGAGAGCAAGACAGTAGGTATTCAAGATAGCGAGTGTGTGTTCACAGGATTAAGGAAAGACGGAACACTTACGGCAAATGTCAAAACCGACAAAGGTGAGTATTTACCTTGCACAGTTGAAAGAGTAGATAGTCGAGTAAGAATATCATTCGACAAGTTAGATACAGTTGCAACAGTAACCATACAGATACAGTAAAGGAGAGAGATTATGAAATATTATGTATTCACTATTGAACAGTTACACGGAGAGGGCGACGCACTTGTGGAATACGCCACAAAGTCCGACACACAGGCAAACAGAAAAGCGGCTGACTCTTTGTTTCTTTCCAAAGCAAAGGCTATAAATGATGACCTTTCAGACAAAGGGCATACATACGCAAAAGTATGGACTACGGACAGCACTGGAATTATCGTTGACTCTCGTGAAATTGGCACATACGTTGATACAGAGGTGTAAGTTATGGCAAAGACAGAGATTATTCTCGGCGAAAGTGGGGGCGGTGGTATTAGTTCCCTATTGGCAACGGAATCAAAGTCGGTGGCAGGAAGTACCGCACCTTCATTTACTACAACGGGAACGGCAGACATAGTATTTATGAATGTAAGTGATAGTTCAGCAACAAGAATGTGGACTAATCTTGACGTTAATTCGGGTGGTACTATAACAGACGGAGCATACTATTCAAGTACAGACGGAACGTGGACGAAAAGCACGACAAACAAGTTCAACATAAGTGCAAATTCGGTGTCAATGCAAGCCGCCATATCAACGGGTGCAAGGACGTGTCAATTATTCTACACCGTGAAATAAGGAGAAACAAAAATGGCATTAACAGAATTGAATTATGTGGAGAATGGGAGTCCCGAAGTAGCAAGGACTATTAGACCGAGTTCAATAACCGCTTCGTCAGAATATAGTTCGGCTTATGTAAAAGCCTATGCGTTTAATTATAACTGTACTGTAAATGGTTGGGGACCGACAAGTGCGGACAATAACCCTTATATTATTGCTGATTTAGGCTCGGCTAAAGATGTAAAGTATATAACCTTTGGGTTAGTGAATAGTGGTGATGCAACGTCTCTTTCTGCCGTATCGGATAAAACCCTCGATATATATACTTCATCAGACGGAAATTATAGTGCTTCACCTGATGTTAAACAAGTAATGACGTATAGTGGTGCGGTTGGTCATTGTGTGTATGCTATTCCGATTAATAAAAATGTAAGGTACATAAAGTTTTTGTTAGAAGGAAGTAATCACGCAAATATGCAAGGTTACAAAGTGGAGATATATGGCTAGTTAGCACAAGTAAAGGAGTATAGAGCAAAATATGATAACAAAAATGGCTATGGGCGGCGGTAGTGCAAGTGCGAATGAAACACCATTGTGGACTAATGGGTCACCAACATCAACCCAAGGTGACACAACAGTTACTATATCAGATAGTTTAACAAACTACGATGAATTGCGTATTAATTATAGAAATTCCACATCGGACTCGTTTGAAAGATATGCAACTATATCAGTAAGTAAACTTCTGAACGATGCAAACACATATTATTTTTATTTTGGTGGTTATAATGGTTCATCGGCAATGATGAGGTTCGTTAAATATGTATCTTCGACATCAATAAGAATTGGTCCCACTAGTCAAGTAGGTGGAACATCAAGTGATAATACAAGATATATCGTTACTTCATTAGTCGGTATAAAGTATTAGTTCGCACAAGTAACAAAATCACTTGCCCCATCATTGAGTATGTAACGTAAGCGCAATAACTTAACCTTTTATTATACCACGGAATATGCTATATTATAAGAGCAATCAGTCCTTTTTTAAGGAGCAAAGTAGTGGCGGAATAGGTAGACGCGTGAAATAGGGCGGGTGTGGCAACTCGTTAATAACAAATCGCAGTGACTGCTCCCTATGCTGATGGTCACTATGTAAGGTGCAAATCCTTACCTACTTTGTAACAAAACCAAAATAGACTTGCCCCATCGTTGCATGGGGGAGCAAGGCACTCTTACGGGGGTGCTTTTTTATTACAAATATCGAGAGGTAAAAGAAAATGCCAACAGAGATTTGGTGCGCCCTTATAGCTGGCGTGGTGACACTGATAACAACCTTATTAACGCTTCAAGTAACAATGAAGAAAGACCGTGATAAGCAACGTGACGATATCAAGGCTGAACTTATCAAGTATCACGAGAAAAACCGAGAAGAGATACAAGATATTCGCCAAAACGATTTAAGACATTTGCAAGACGATGTTACGGCTATGGGCGCTAATCTCCAACAGAAAATAGCGGTTATCGAAATCGAGTTAGGACACGCTAGAAACGATATTAACACACTCTCAACCAGAGTCGAACGTCACAACGGAGTAGTCGAGCGCACATCGGTTCTTGAAGAAAAGGTCTCTGTCGCTAATCATCGAATACTCGATTTGGAAAGCAAGATAAGTTAAAGGGGGTATTGATATGAAAATGAGTTCAAAGGTTTATGACATTCTCAAGTATATCGCACAGATAGCGCTTCCAGCTTTGGGGGCGTTTTATTTTGCAATTAGTCAGATATGGGGACTTCCTTATGGGGAACAGATAGTCGGAACAATAGCCGCACTTGATACCCTTCTTGGAGTCCTTTTAGGAATAAGCACATACAACTACTACAAAGGAAACGACAATGGCTAACGCAGACGTAATTAAGTTCATACAGGAAATAGCACCTATCATTGTTGAGGAAGGTTCTAAACGTGGATATCACATCTTCTCGACGGTAATCGCACAAGCGATAATCGAGAGCAACCACGGACAGTCGAAATTGAGCCAACCACCTAACTACAACTTCTTCGGTTTGAAGTGTGGTACGGCTTGGCTTTTAGCGGGTAAACCCTCCGTCAACATGAAGACCAACGAGGAATTTACGATAGGCAAACTCACACAAGTCAATGCTTACTTCCGCAGATACTCAAGCATGGCAGACGGCGTTAAAGGATATTACGACTTTATCGCAACCAAACGATACGCAAATCTCAAAGATGCCGTCACCTATAAACAGTATGCCGAGTATCTAAAGGCTGACGGATATGCAACATCGAGTTCTTATGTAAGTACACTTTGCAAGACGGTCGAAACATACGGTCTAATCGTGTACGATACGGGCGGTTCTATACCACAATGGGAAGTCGGTAGAACATATATTACAACGCAAGACCTAAATGTTAGGCGTGAACCCAACGGTGCATACCTTCCGTTTGATGAATTGACGGAAAATGCCAAAAAACACGCCAAAGAAACATCGGCGGGTAATGCGGTGTTATTAGCGGGTACTCAAGTCACTGTCAAAGAAATCCGAATGACAAAGACTTGTACCTGGTTACGAATCCCTAGTGGGTGGATTTGTGGCAAGAACAGTAAGAACACTTATGTGATTTAAGGGGGTATGAAATGGCAACGAAAAAGTATATTGGTACAACCTATCTTGGTGGAACTGGTGGAGCCGGTGGTGTTTACAACAACAATTCCGGGCAGATCACTAACGGTGAGGTTCGTTACAACATAAGGAACCAGGGCGGTGGTGATTCAAGAGGAGCTTACTCTCCCAACACTGGGGTAGCAGGAGCAAAAACCACAACAGCCAAGACAAGCGGATCAAAGACCGGCACGGCAACGGCATCTGCAAGTGCTGCATCGTCAAACACTGGAGATGCTTATAACGCACTTCTCGCAGCTTATGCGTCAAAGCAGAATGACTATTCGGATTATCTGCGACAGATGAGAGAGGCTGCACAGAACGCATACGATAGAGGCATGAGTGCTCTGAACAATGCATATGACAATCAGTTGACCTCGTTAAAGGATAATCTTTCCGAGACAACAGGTCAGTTAGAGAATCAGTACAACCGATCCAAGACGAGCATTAATCAGGATGCGGAGAGTTCGTTGAGACAGGCATACATCAATAAGATGATGTCACAGAAGAATCTTGGTCAGCAGATGTCCGCACAGGGACTTACTGGTGGTGCTACAGAGACCTCACTGGCAAGTATGCTCAACAACTACAACAATGCTCGGAACAACATCAATACGACCACGAATAATAACCTTTACAACCTTGAAGGTAATTATTCTGACAATCTGTCCCAGGCACGTCAGGCATACAATTCTGCGGTGGCATCGGCAAATCTTCAGAAAGCTCAACAGGCTATGCAGCTTGAAAATGCTTTGGCTAATAACCAGATATCGGCACTTGGTGATTATCAGTCACTTATGCAGAGAGAAAATCAGAATTACCTTGACCTTCTTAAAGCGGCTATCGCAAATGGCGCATCGTTTAGTTATGATCCGACACAGGCAAACAACACGTTTAGGGCGGTGAACGTACAACAGGCTGCTAACCCTACACTTGAGTCAAACTATCAGGCGGTTCAGGAACTCATGAACTCGCAGGATTTACCGGGGACAAGTTCGCCTGGAGTGACTTACGTTAATACACCGGCAACAGGTAACTATTTAGCAGATATTCTCGCAAAGTTAAGGAGGTAAAGAAATGGCACAGATAAAGAACTACTCTGGAAATGGAGAAAACATCAAGTCCGTTTGGAACAATAGCGGAGATAAGAGATATGGGTTTGTTTCAAAGGATCGTGTTCCTGACGAGGCTATGCCTAATACTAGATGGAAAAACAGATATGGAATAGGCATTGACAATACTCGTAGTCCTTATAGCGGATATTCTGAAAACGAGATAAAAACTCTCCTTGGAACCCTTGACTATGGTCATGATGGAGACACTAGCTTTGCCGGTTTTACTCCCAATTTTGAGAGAACGTCCGATTACTATACAAACGGAGAGGGAAATCCTTGGCACATGAACTACGCATCAATGGAGGGTCCGGGCGATAGTATGCTTCGTGCTGGTACATGGGGCGATCCTTCGAACCCTACATACTTTACAGGGGCATTTCTTGGCGGAGACAAGAACTACATTCCTGATTTTGACAAAACCTTTGATACTCCTCTTGGAAGTCTTGAACTATCAAGAAACACAGAGGAACCTAACTCGGTGTTTGCGGATTATCAACCGAATCAGTATGTTCAGGCACTCGCAAATCTTTTATTAAGAGGAAGATAAATGGCTCGAAAGAGAAAACAAGACGAATATTATGTTTACAACGGGGGCGGAGTTGGCTATAGCCAAGACGCCCTCGATGCTTTAATGAAAGGTCAGTACGACCAACTCACAGGACGTGACCCTCAATATAGAAATGCCGAGGATCAGATAAAGCAATCTAGAAGTCTGCCAGTTCTCAAGGGCATTGAAACTCCCACATCATCAGTAAATAACGATTGGCGGAGTAACTTTAGCACGGATCGTGCGAGAAGAAATTACGAACGCAGAATCAACCATATAACTCCTGAAGTTGAGGCACAGAATCTTCGTAATCGTGGATACGAGGGATCATTTAAAAACTATGATTTCTCGGATTACGACAAGATGCTCGAAGAACAGCACGGATTTGACTTTGGTATATTCGGAAATCCTGGTGCCGGGGAATTGAATAAACTTGGCTCATTATTCCCGGATATTCCTAATTTAGAATTTTATAGAGATCATCCCGAAGCGGTTACTCCCGAAGCACGTCAGAAGGTTATTAACAAGTATGGTGTTCCTTTAGAGGATGTAATGCCTGCATATGAAAGATATGTAGAGGCATTCAATCAGAGATATGCCGAGGAGCATCCATATAAGACAAGCCTTGAAGACATCATGAGTGCGCCCGATCGCGCCCTTTCGAGTGCAGTCGGTGAACTTGCACATATGGCGTTTCCTAATAGCGATCTCGACCAAATGCTTAACTCTGAAAATATTCAGGGCAAAAAGAATGCGGTACAGAAGAAGAGAGATTACGTTCAAAAGAGCAACAAGCTTACGGATTCACAGAAGGAAGCTGCAAAGATTCTGTCTAGTGGTGGAGACTTCCTAACCAATGCCGCAGTGGCTGGGTTAGCAGGTGGCTCTCATGCGGTGGCGGATGTTGCATCTGGAACCGGGGCATTATATGAGGCGGCTCCTTGGGTACGTCCTGCCGTGGATGCGATCCTTGGATATGGGCAGAGTGCTGGAGAGACACGTCACGAACTTGAAAATCAGGGAGTAGATACCGAGAAAGCTCGTCAGATGGGTAACGTCTCGGGTCTTATCGCAGGTGCCGCAGGCGCTCTCATGACGGGTAACAAGGTCGCAAATACGGCTGGTGAGTCATTCATCAAGAGCATATTAAAAGCCGGTTCAAAGGCTGGTGGTATAGGCGCAGGGAGTCAGGCTGCCAATGAAATGGCACAGAAGATCATCCTCGATAATCAGAGTGCCTTTGATAATAGTGTAAATGCATACATAGCTCAAGGTATGTCCGAGAAAGAGGCTGGACAGAAAGCGGCTGTTGATATCTTAAAGAGAGTCGGTGTCTCTGGCGGACTCGGATTTATTGTTGGCGCAGGACTTAACGCACTCACGAGCGGACTCCCTAAACTTGCACAGAAGTCAAAAGCATATGATCCGTACGCCGACCTTAACTCCGTATGGGCAACACAGGATGCTCTTCCGATGAATGATATACCTAGATTAACTGGATCGGCAGAGGCAACACCTAACTTGCCTGGTGGAAAACTCCCTGCTCTTCCTGACAATATATATCCTATTCAGATGCCCGGTACCAATGGGGTAATCAACCTGCCTGGAGCAACACCTCCTATTCAGTTGCCTGATTTAGCGGCTAGGAGTCTGTCTAAAACTGCGGCTATTAGGGCAAACGATGGTGTCATACGGAGTAAGCCGGTTCTTCCGAGTATGATAGGAAAGTCTTCTAACACACCCACAAGTACCGGGGCAAGTGCGCCTAAATTAGAGATTGAAGACTCTGATTTTGCTAAAGGCGTGGCGAATGCTACACCTGATAATAGTTTCTCTAGGATGGCTGCATTGTTTGATCAGGCATCCAAGAAGAACCAAGCCCCTACGGGAACACCGTCCCCAACACCTTCGCAGAGTAATCTGCCAGTTTTAGTTAATCCCGATTCGGTTACCAATCCCAACAGACCATATTCTTTGGGAGTAGTACATGGCAAGGATGGAAGAAACAGATACATTGTCCAGCAGAAAACCTCTGACACTGGAACAAAGCCAGTCGAACCTGGCAAGATATATGAAACCGAGGACGAGGCACGTCAAGCATTATTAAGAACAGAAAAAAATGCGTCCAATGAAACTCCTACGGTTGTTGAGCCAACTCCCAAACCGAAAGTCGAAACACCCAACAATGGTTACTGGCTCCGTGTTCTTGGAGATGACGAGTATGCCGTTCAAGAGGCGGAGCGGTATGGCATGACTCCTGAAGACTATAGAGGAATAGCGGCCAAGAGTTTGGGCATGGATATTCCGCCCACAAATCCCAATGGCGGCAATGTACCTCCTAAAGAGCCTAAAATGAAGACCTCGCAGACGTACACGAATACTGGTGCTAATGGTGGCGGATGGACTGAAGAGGAGTATGCACAGTATACCGATCCATCTCAATTCCAGTACGAGAGTGTTGACGAGCAGGAAAGCGTTAATCGTGCTATTGATATGCGTACAAGAGAGGGACGTGAGGGATTCAAGAACCGCATGATGAAAGCGCAGAAAGCATCAGGTGCGGAGATTGATGGTCTCATGATGGAGTGGAGAACACTTGGTGCAGAGGCTAGGGCGCTCGAGGCAATGGGGCAGGATGCATCCGCTCTTCGTTCCGAAGCCATAAAGGTATTCCGTAAGGTCCAGGAACTCTCGACAGAAAGTGCTCAAGGACTTCAGGCTCTTGCAAAGTGGAGCAGAAACACACCCGAAGGTATGCTTTCCAGAGCGGAGCATATTGCTAATGGCAAGATTAGAGATGGAAAGGTTAAGGTAAAAGACGAAGACGAGAAGAGTGCGATTCGGAAGACACTTGATAAGGTTCAGAAGAGCAAGAAAGAATTTAAGTTCTCTGATGAATTCGTAAATGATTTCCTTACGAGAGCAGAAGAAATACTACAATTACCTGCCGATTCGAGAGAGCTTAAGATCGAACTGGCTAAACTCGGCAAAGAGGTTAACAAGCAGATACCAGTTAGCATTGGTGAGAAAGTTACGGCAATTCTCATGAACAATATGCTTGGTAACTTCCGAACGCTTATCTCTCGAAATGCTGGTGGTAACGTAGGTCTCAACATGGCAGAACAGTTGATACAAAGACCTCTTGCGGCTGGTATAGATTCAATCGTCTCAAGAAAAACTGGTGTCAGAACTCAATCAGGACTTTCAAAAGAGGGACTTCTTGATTACCTTAAGGGATTTAAGCAAGGCATCTCCGAAGAAGTTGATGACTTCAAGAAAGGACTACATACTTCAAGATCAGGAGAGGTTACACTCGAGAATGCTATAAATGCAAACCGCCATGTATTCAAGACGAAGTTCTTTGATGGAATGGATAACCTTGTCAGAACTGGTCTTTCACTTGGTGACCGTCCGTTCTATGAGGCGGTTTATAATCAGACACTCGGAGACTATCACAGATTAAGAGATGCTGGGAAGATGGGAGAGATTCTTCAGAGTCTTCCAGATGCAGACTTTGACGAATTCGCCAAGGCGGCCGCAAAGATGAATGCTCTTGCTGCGGTATATCAGAAAGACACAATGCTGACCAAGAGTCTTATGGGTATTAAGAATGCTGTTGGCGATCTGTCCCGTGGTATAGTGGGAGTTGATGTTTTATCACAGTTCTCCATGCCGTTTGTTAAGACACCTGCAGGAGTTGTGGATGTAGCAATTGACTATTCTCCAATCGGACTCGTAAGAAATGGTATAAAGACGGCATCTGAAATCCGCAACAAAGAATTCGATCAGAACCGCTTTGTTAACGAGAGTTCCAGAAATATATTAGGAACACTGGGTATGACGGCTGGTGCAGGAGCCGCCGCCGCAGGATTAATGAGCAAAGGTTTCTCCGAAGATACGGACGAGAAAAACGCACAGAAAGCGGCGGGAGAACAAGAATACGCGCTTAAAATTGGGGATAACGGAGAACTTGATGTAAGTTGGGTTCCAGTTCTTGGAAGTAACGCCGTGGCATCGGCCGCAACGGTTGATGCATACAAGAAAGCAAAAGAAAAGGGAGATACTAGTCCGTTCATGGCGGTTGCCAAGGGTCTCGAAGCCGGCGGGGAATCATTGCTTCAACAAGCAGTCTTCCAGGGAATGCAGAAACTCTTTGGCGGAGATTCCTATAATTCTGATAAGGGTATTGTAGGTAACATGATCGATACCGCAATTTCAGGTGTAACGCAGGGAGTTCCGTCATTAGTAAGACAGGTGGCGCAGACAACCGATCCCTATGTGAGAGACCTGACTAATAGTAACCCGAATCTTTCATTCGGTCCTTGGGACAACTATGACATCAATAGTTATATAAGCAATGTTCCCGTATTGAGGAATATGATGTTAGCTCCGAAGGTTGGAACGAACGGAGAGCTTGTCAAGGCAAATGATGGCAGAAACATAGCGTCAAGAGCTTTTGAAAACATGGTTCTTCCGGGCAAGGTTACCAAGGTAAATTACAATGCACTTGATCAGGAAGCCTCAAGGCTCAAAGAACTCACAACTTCATCGGATGCATTCATGCCTCTCGCACAGAGAAAGAATGTCGACACTGCGGATCATACTCTTTCTAATAAGGAATGGACAGATTTCCAGCAGAATTATTACGGCACTATGACAGAGGTCGGAAACAAGATTGTCGATTCTGATTACTATAAGAATGCAGACCCGACAATCCAAGTCAAGACTCTTAAGAATGCGTATGATGCCGTGAAGTATGCTCTCCAATCTGAATACAACGGCAAGTCGGTTGATGGCGCCGCAAAGGCATACATTGATGCTGGCGGCGGAGAAAAGGGTGTTCAGGCAGTTGTTGATTATTGCACAGAGAGTGCTATCAAGAGCGAGGTAGAAGCAAAGACAGGACTTTCCGGGCAGAGCAAGGCAAATGAATCCATCAGAAACGAAGTCAAGGCTGGTAACACCGAAAAAGCCGAGAAAATGGTAGATGCGGCAACAAGGTTGTCACAACTTGGACTCACAAAACCCGGTCCCGTGGAGGCATATTACAATGCTCAAAGGAACAATTATGATGTAAGTCCTGATGAGTTTGCAAAGACCTTTAAGGCAATAGATGCAGACGGTAATCAGGGCATTAAACAAACAGAGGTAATAGATTACCTCAACAATAACTCTGTACCCGAAGTGAAAGGTAAGGAGATATATAGCATATATGCCCCGGCTGGCAAGAAGAAAGCCAAACTAAAGGAAGGGACGTGGTACTTGTCTAAATAAGGTACGACACATCGTACCCGTCCAATATCTCGGACTCCTCAACATGAATAACTAGTGATAGTATCGTGTTGAGGAGAAGAGATAGGGGGAACAATGCTTATTACGGATTTTACAAAGCCGGAACTGGACTACTTCAGGGAGACGTGTAACTTTGTGGGTTTTGAAAAACCGTTGTTTGAATTAAGAAGTCAAGGTGTTTCGCTAGAAGAGATAGCGGAAATACTAAATACTTCTGCACCTAACATAGGGAGGATCAGTCAGAGAGTAAATAAGAAGATAAAAAAGGTATTATAACCTGATAAAAATAAGGCACTTTTCGTACATTTTTTGTGTATGGAGAGTGCCTTTTTTTGTTGCCATAATTTAGTCATGGATATAAAGAAACTCTACGAAAAAGTGATACAGAATCCAGAGGTGCATGACATTCCTCTCATTCATATCCTCACGATCCTAAATTGTGTTCTTGAGATTATCGGAGAGGGAGAATGCTTTTACGAGAACGAATAGGAGGACACTATGAATCCATTGATGAGTTTAATGGGCAACAATTCTATGATGATGTCGGCATTGGGAGCAATGATGAGAGGGGAGAGTCCGAGTGCTTTCCTTAAGAATCTAGCCAATACCAATCCACAATTACAAGGACTTGATCTAGACAACCTCGAGGGGACGGCAAAGGCTCTATGCGAAAAGAACAATATCGACATGAACCAACTAGCCGGAAAGATACAGGAATTTGCAAATTCAAATATACCTAAATAACGAAGAAAGGAGACAAACTATGGGAGACTCAACATTTAGTGGAGGCTGGATTTTTGCCTTTTTGATCATTGCCGTTATCTTCGGATGGGGCAATGGCATGGGTGGCGGAAGTAATGCGGCCACGGTAGCGGACATTAACTCTGCATTCGCCGCACAGAACGCTCAAAACATCCTGCTCTCTTCTGCAAACAACAACTACGAGACAGCACAGTTGATTTCAGGACAGAACATGGCAATGATGAATCAGAACAATTCGAACCTCATCAATGCCATCCAGGGATTCAACACCACGAATCAGTCGATAGCATTAGGTTTCGCATCTGTAAATCAGAACATTGCTGACCTCGGTTATCGTCTTGACAAGTGTTGCTGCGATATCAAGACTACTCTTCTTGAGAATAGGCTTCAGGATGCACAGACAGCTCTCTTAACGAGTCAGACGAACAACATCGTGAATGCACAGTCACAGTACCTTCTGTCGCAGCTCGGAACGTATACCCCGGTTTGAGGTAAGAGCCATGAAAGTAATCAAGATACTATCCGAGAAGATAGAGGAAGAGATAAAGGACGCCAAGGCTTATGCGGATATGTCCATCGAATACAAGGACGAATATCCCGAGCTTTCAAGAACTTTATACACTCTTTCAACACAGGAAATGGAGCATATGAATCTTCTGCACAACGAAGTGACAACGATCATTCGGAAGTACCGAGAGACGAACGGTGAACCTCCGGCTGACATGATGGCGGTTTATGATTATCTTCATAAGCGACAGATTGAAAACGCACTGGAGGTCAAAACACTTCAGAATATGTACAAGGAGTCATAACATTAGGGGCGTGTCTTCGGATGCGCCCTTTTTGTACGATAAATAAGACCGGGAAACCGATGTAACGGACTATCTTGGACAGAGATTGTCATGGTACGATGTAGTCACAGAAAGGAGATATTGCCATGACAGAGAAAGATAACATACAATACATAAGAGTATTACTTGCCCTCAATGGAAATAACGATGAAACCCTTCTTGATACTCTTGATAAAGCAGAAGATGCATTGAAAGAGGAGAAAAAATTTGCCAGTAAATTTGCCAGTATGTTCCGCAAACCCTTGCAAATAGGGCGGTTTAGAGCATGACATAGGGGGTTCGAATCCCCCGTGTCTCATAAAGAAGATGCCCTTGAAACAACGTGTTTTCAAGGGTTTTCTTTTACCCGGGACTCGAGACTGGCAAAAAATATGGCAACGTATTTATGCGGTTTGCAACCCCCTGTTTCACAAATCTTGCCAGTAAAATTGCCAGTCCCCAAACACTGAAGGACTGGCAAATTTTTTTTGCAAAATATATTCTGTTTTACTATGGTTATCCGAATAATTTACTGGCAACTTTCTGCTGCATTTCCTCTTCCTTGTCCTTTAGCGCATCACGATAAGTATTTTTCATGACATAATCGGATTTCCAACCGCCCGCCTTTAATATATACACGTCAGGTATGCCTATAGAATGAGCATATGACACATAGAATCCTCGTAGGTCATGTAATCGGAATCGCTCAATGCCCAATTCGTCCTGATATTTATGAAGCGTCTTTACGAGCATCGGAGGTGTCTTGTCATAAATCACACCCGCCTCTAGTATTTCTTCTACAAGAGAGTCCGGCAAGTATATTTCACGGGTGGATTCCTCTGTCTTGGTATTATCCCTTGTCATGATGTGATTATCCCCGTCATATATTCGCGCCTTGTTTATTGACAGAAAGTTACCATGAAGATCGTCTATCGTTGCCCCGCATATCTCAGACCGCCTCATTCCTAGAACCGCCAACTGAAATGGGATATGATACGGTGTCCCCTCTGAGGCTTTTAATATCTTCTGAACATCCTCTGTAGTTGGCATATTGCGGTTAAATTTCTTCTTTTGAGGTAGAGTTGTAGAAATATTAAGGTTTGGGTTAAAAACCCCTAAAACAGCCGATATGAAGCCGTGAAGATTACGCACGGACTTTGGAGAGTGGTTAGCGGCATAGTCATTAACCTCGTTCTGAATGTCTATCGGTTCTATTTCATAAATCTGCTTTTCCTTAAATCCGGCAGAAATAGTACGAACTATCTTCCTGTACCCTCCGATGGTAGATGGAGATAGGACGTTCTGCTTTGAGTCTATGTACTGGTTACAATAAAACTCAAAACTTCCTTTTAACCCAACTAATGACTTCATTTTGTCGGCAATGGCTTCCGCCACTTCCTTTTGGGTTGGTTTATGGTCAAAACATACATCGTACCGTTTACCCCTATATGTTTTGCGAACCCTATATGAATTTGCCGATATCTTTTCAACCTTCATACTTGTTACACTTTGAACACTTCAATAACTTCTCCAACATTTCCTTGTGCATCTTATCCTTTTCGAAGACCGCTTCAAGGAGCATATCCATTCTCTTATCCTTGTATGCCACCTGCTCTTTAAGGAAGTCTATGCTCTTGTTGGCACGTTCTCTTTCCTTATCGAGCTTCTCATGGTACTTAACCTTCTCACTCGATAGGTCGGACTTCAGGTGTTCGACTTGTTGCTCAAGTTCCTCAATGCGTTGAATCTTGTATTTTAGTAGGGATTTCATGGCTTTTATATCCATGTCATCGGTGTCTTCGATGGTCTCAATGTCCAATAAAGCATTGGCTATAGGGCGGATCGTTTCCTCGTACCTAAAGGAAAGGTCTTCCGAACCCTCGCTGAACACCCTCGCAATGGTTGATTTTGCGAGATAATCCCCATTCTTTTCTAATAATTCAAGGATGTCATTGTACGACAGACCCTTCTCATCTCGAACATCTTTTAGTTTGATTATGATATCTTTGGTGTTCGTCATAACAGTTCTCCTTGTACGATTGAAAAAACCACTGTCCACCTTATTGGACTTTTTATTGGACACCATCCTTGGTAATCTAGTACCAAGGAGGTGCCGGTCATGTTGTCATTCGATGAATTTATTGAACTTTGGGGAAATGCTAGTGAAGAGGTTAAGGCTTCTTGCGAGGAGCTGTCAAAAGGGTCTCAATCGCACTCTGAACCTCTTGAGGTTGCTCAAGATAACTTTCGTACATCTTAATTGCCCTGTCGTCTGCTCGGTCAACCCATCCGGCAAGGTATCCTGGGGAGCAGTGTAGAGCCTCTGCATATCTGCGGACTCTATCCAGTGTCATATCCTCCCGATCCTTTTCGGCATTGCAGATGGCTGCTCTGGATAAACCTCCGAGCCTACGACCGAGTTCCTCCTGGGTCATCCTCAATTCTTTTCTTCGCTCTCTGATTCGTTCTCCAATAGTCATGATAACGCCCTCCATATGGGCATTCTAACACACTTTGATAAAAATGTAAATTTATCTCTTGACAAAGACGACACGTTTTGATATCCTTGATTTTGTAAATCGATTCATTAACACAACATATTGAGGAAAGGAGGAGCCTATAATGGTAAAAACACAAAATATTGATGTTGAAAAACTTGCCGTAGCGAGAAAAAAAGCCGGGGTTAAGACCGGGAAACTCTGCGAAACAATGGGGATTTCAAGACAGGCTGTGTGGAAGAAACTCAATGGTAAGGCAAGATTTAGAATGTCAGAGGTGTTTGTATTGAAGTCACTTCTTGGATTGAGTGACGAGGAAGCAGATGCAATTTTTTTTCCCAATAATGTACATCTATAAATTTACAGAAAGGAGAAGAGATGCCAAAAGTTTACCTAACGGATTGGGATCGAGCTTGTGCGAGGCTATCAAGATACGTCTATGGGGAAATGAGAGTCCGAATGATATCCCAAGATAAACTCGCAAGACGAAGGGGGATATCAAGACAAGCTCTTGGACGGAAGTTAAAAGAGTCAAGTTTTGACTTCAAGGATTTTGTCTTCTTCGTACAGGAATTTGGTTCCAATGATAAGGAGATTCGAGAAATCATAGGAGGATGAGATGGGGAGTAAAAATAAGTCTTATGCGATAGGGGTTCTGCTTACATTCGTCGGTGGTGCCGGACTCGCTGAAATAAGTACTAGTAATCATGGATGTTTTTGGCTTTGTGCGATTCTGTTTTCGGTTGGAGTCGGACTCTGCATAGGGAGTTACGGACGATGAGCGGCAAGATAGAGGGTTCGTTCATAAACTTCAGACTCGTTAAGGACACAAAAGGAGCAATAGATGACGGAGTAATCATTGGAGATTACATCGACACAGATCAGGAACAATGCCACATATCGGAACTTGAACGAGAATTAATGGCATTTGATGAAGAAGAAGTCTATGTGACGACAAAAACACTAATCAAGTATCACAGAAAAGTTTTCACGAGAATACTCGAATACATCAACAAGGAAGGGGAGAAGAAGAATGCGTGAGATAAACATTTTTGAAAAGGGCGACAAGGTATACATCGAGTACGAGGTAGATTCACTGATCTTTAAGAACGGAACTATCTATTACAAACTCAAAGAGCCGAGAAACGGCACATATCTTGATAATGCTTACACCTGTGACGAGTTAATAGCAGTAAAGGAGGAAGAGGCATGAGTGATTGGCTAACGTCAAAAGCATACGATGATTGGAAATGTAATCCACCTGAAGAAAGAGAAAGTGCTTTTAAATGTACTTGTTGTGGAGAGAACCTTTATCCGGGCGATCCTTATTACGACATCGAGGGAGAGCATTACTGTTCCGAATGTGCCGAGGAATGGTTCGATGATCAGAAAAGCGAGGTAACGCAGGAGCAATACTATGGGGATCGATGATTTTAGAGGTGCAAGGATAAGTGCTTGTTGCAAGGGATGTGAGGAAAGATATCAGGCTTGTCACGATTATTGCGACAAATATCAAAATGCCTTGAACGAGTGGAAGGAATATAAGGACAAAATATATCAAGCCAAAGAACTATCTGAATACGACAAATACAAGCTCAAAGCCGTTGACAGATATCGAAAAAGGAAAAAGTGGCACGATAAGCAACACTAAAGGAGAAGAATAATGGCTAACGAAATGGTAGTAAAGAAAAAGAACATAACGGCATATCTCTCTACCCCGGAAGTAAGAGAGTCCATCGTGAATGTTCTTGGTAAAGACCATGTTGATTCGTTCGTATCGGACGTGGTTGCCTGCGTACAAAACAACAATACACTTGCAGAGTGTACAAACAAATCTATTTTTGCGGCTGCTCTTTTGAGTAAGTCAATCAATTTACCATTAACACCTCAACTTGGATACGCATACTTGGTTCCGTTTGATAATAAGCATCAAGTCAATGGACATACGGAGTATATCAAGGAAGCGGTGTTTCAGATGGGATGGAAGGGGTACGTTCAATTAGCACTCCGATCCAATAACTTCAAGAAGTTAATCGCAACGGACGTCAGGAAGGGGGAGATAAACGGATATAACCCTTTTGATGATAAGTACGAGATTACTCCCATCGACTTTGAAAAGAGGACGGCAAAGGATGACAAGGGTCATTATCTTGTTCCCATCATTGGATACTATGCCAAGCTCGAGATGGTTAATGGTTTCGTAAAAGAAATGTATATGTCCCACGAGGATATGCTTGAATACGCAAAGAAGTATTCCAAGGGATATAGAAACGATCTGAATAAACACACCGCATATTCATTTTGGACAACAAAGTTTGAGGATATGGCAAAGAAGACAATGTTAAGGCAATTACTTGGCAAGTATGGACTTCTGACCGTGGAACTCGAACAAGCCTACACCCACGACATGGCAATCGAGAGAGAGGATGGCACACTTGATTACATCGATAATAAGCCTGATGATTCAGAGCCGGTTGTTAATCCTTTTAAGGACGTAGTTGATGCGGATGTTGTAGAAATCCCAGAGGATTTAGAGGAAGAAGCAAAGGCGGTGTTTAAATGATCTACGAGACAGAAGAAATTAAGGCATTAATAAAGAAGGGTGAACTCCCACAGATTACCGAAGAGAATTACCATTCCGCAGAGATGGACAAAGCCTACATGAGCTTCCATACATGGGCATCATTCAATGGAACGCTTGGAATTCCCGCGTGTGAAGCAAGGGCATTGGCAGAACTTAACGGAGAATTTGTCGAGGACAAGACGAGTGACGCATTTCTTTTAGGTGGATACGTTGATGCAGCCTTGGTAGGAGGAGATGGAGAACTTGATCAGTACAAGGCAGACCATCCTGAAATGTTCCTCAAGACTGGAGCCGACAAGGGTAAGTTGCAAAAGAAGTTTGCCATCGGAGACATCATGATAGAGAGATGCAAAAAAGATGAACTATTCATGGACGCCGTTTCTGGGGAACACCAAGCAATCCTTGTATGTATGATCTGCGGAGTCCCATTTAAATGTAAGATTGATAGTTTGGTTCGAGGCAAAGCCTTGGTAGACCTCAAGACAACAAGGGAAATGCACAAACAGTTCTACATCCCGGACTTCGGACACGTTGACTTCATCTCATATTACGGATACGTCTATCAGTTGGCATTCTACAGAGAAGCCGTGAAGACATTGTTTGGAGAATCATTACCATGTTTCATTGCTGCCGTATCAAAGTCGGAGTATCCAGAGATTAAGCTAGTCCACATTGATGACATTAGTCTGTTCGATGCATGGTCGGAGATAAAGAACAGTTTGGAGAACGGATCGGTCGTGGATGTATGGAAGGGAGAGATAGACCCTATAAGGTGTAACAAGCCTGATTGCCATTATTGTATGGCTACGGAGGTCTTATCGGAGCCAATCAACTACAAAGACCTGATCATGATGTGAGGTGCTTATGATTACTAAATACGAAGACTATTGCCTTATATGCGGTAAACCGAGGACGGACGTTCATCATCTCGTGTTTGGGAATTCGAAAAGGAAAATTGCCGATGCCGATGCGTTAACAATACCGTTGTGTAGGGATCATCATGAAGAAATGCATAATGGCAAGGCAATGCAAGTGATGAGTCATATTGTAGGACAACTTTTCTATGAACGTAATATGTGCGCACAAGGACTAACTCCTGACGAGGCAAGGGAGAGTTTCCGAAAGAGATACGGAGTCTCATATATGTAAATTTTTTTGCTCAAAAAGTAAAGGTATACCTTAACAGAGGGTTGAGACACCCGGCAACAAGCCAAAAGAAACGTAGTTTGCTTGGAAAATGTATCACAACTTTTACCAAAAGCCATTGATCCCGCCTTTTTAGGCGGGGGAAAGGAGGCGGAGTGATAAAGAAAGACCGATTACCAAAGGTCACGATAAGGGGGAAGTACTACGGAGAACGCACATTGCCATCTCTGAACGATTATTTAGCCGAAATAGGCAAGAATCCGAAAGCCGGTGGAAGATTCAAGGCTGATTACGAAAAGGTCTGCATATCGGCAATTAGGAGGTGTTTAAAGGGGTGGAAAGTAAGCAATCCTCCAGTGGTACTCCACTACAAGTTCTTTGAACACAAGAAGGGAAAGAGAAGAGATGTATCAAACATATTCAGCCTCTGTGCCAAGTTCCTTGAGGATGCACTCCAACAGTGCGGAACCATCGAGAATGACAATCCTGATTGGATTGAGAACTTCACAACGGAATTCCATTGGATAGAGGACGAGCCATATATCGAAGTTGAGATCGAGGAAAGGGGAAAACATGAAACACAAATCACATCGAGAAATGATCTTAAGAGACCTTAAGAAAGGCAAAAAGATAACACAGGCATATGCCTATGAAAGATATGGATGCATGAGATTGTCTGCAAGAATATTCGAACTTCGGGAAGAGGGCAATGACATCGATATGACCATGATCCCGGTTAAGAACAGATTCGGTGACACTTGCATGGTAGCTCAATACAGAATGGAGGCATAAATGGCGGAAAGGAGAATGTTTGCAAAGTCAATAGTACTCTCCGATGCATTCCTTGATATGCCACTATCGGCACGGTGTCTTTATTTCACACTAGGTATGATGGCAGACGATGACGGATTCGTTAGCGGCCCCAAGTCAATCATGAGGCAATGCGGAGCCTCCGAGGATGATATGAAGATGCTACTTGCCAAGAGGTACATCCTCTCGTTTGAAAGCGGAGTCATCGTAATCAAGCATTGGAGGATAAACAACTATCTTCGGAGTGATAGGTATCAGCAGACAACATACATCGAGGAAAAGGATACCTTAACACTCGACCAAAAGGGAGCTTATACGGAGATAAACAAGGTTGGTATACCGAGTATGGGTATACCCAGTATAGGTAAGGATAGGTTAGGTAAGGATAGTAAAGAAAAGAATATAAAGAAGTTCGTACCTCCTACGTTTGAAGAAGTCAAAGCCTATTCCGAGGAGAGAGGCAATAAAGTCGATCCCCAATTCTTCTTTGATTACTTTACGGAAGGTAAGTGGGTAGATTCCAAAGGCAATCCTGTAAGGAATTGGAAGCAGAAGATGGTGTCTTGGGAGAAGCATAATCCTCCCAAGCCTGTTGAAACCAACAAGAAGATACATAACTTCAACGAGAGGAACTATGACTACGAAGCATTGAAGAGGGAGATGGGGATAACGACATGAGGAAAAGGAAATCAAGATATTCAAAATACCATGATCTTATAGCCGAATGGTGTTCTCAAGGCATCCCGGTGTCAAAGATGGCAGACGAATTGACGGATATGACTGGTGATTTGTTTTTTGATCAGGGAATTTATGCCTATATCCATCGGAATGGTCTTCGCTACAGACCTTGGAAAGATGTTTACGAGGCAAGGAACCAGTGCAATAAATGTGAGTTCTGCAAGAAGTACATCAATACCAACAACACAGAGGGACGCATATGCACCAAGTCTTGGAGGACGATTCAACCGAACGTGGTGTGTAGTCCGAGGTGGTGTGAAAAATGAGTGATCAGGAAAAAGCATTGGAAAACGCAAAGCCTAGACCCCCGAGAAAGATAGAACTTGGTGGTGGCTATTACTATAAGTGCTTTTGGATGGATTGCGATACGGATATCAAGAGTTGGTATGACTATTGCCCTGGATGTGGGCAGAGGATTGATTGGAGCGAAGAATGAAACATTTAGGAGACATAACAAAGATAAACGGAGCCGAGGTTCCGATAGTAGACATTATCTGTGGAGGGTCGCCATGCCAAGACTTGTCCGTGGCTGGCAAGAGAGCCGGTCTCGACGGGGAAAGATCAGGACTCTTCATGGAACAAGTAAGAATAGTAAAGGAGCAGAGGGATGAGTGTATTAGACAATTACGTTTGCGAGGGGCAGATATCGATGTTCGACATATTAAACCAAGGTATCTCATCTGGGAAAACGTCCCCGGAGCGTTCAGTTCAAACAAAGGTGAGGACTTCAGATGTGTCCTTGAAGAGTTTTGCAGAATTGCGGATAAAACCGCCACAGTACCTTTGCCTGAAAAAGGAAAGTGGTCAAATAGCGGATGCATCATGGGAGACGGGTGGTCAGTTGCTTGGCGTGTACATGATTCACAGTTTTGGGGAGTCCCCCAAAGACGCCGTCGTATCTCGGTTATCGGAGATTTTGGTGGAGAATCCGCACCCGAAATATTGTTTGAGCGCACGAGCTTGTCAGGGGATATTGAACCGAGCAAACAAGAGAGGGAAGCAACTTCCGATTCAATTGGAGATGGCACTAAAGCGGCAAGCAATGTCTTCGGAGACGAAGTCATACCCACCCTCGTGTCAAGACTCGAAACCCCTGTCGGAAACACCCAAGACGGATTTAACGTCATTAGTTTCCAAGAACGTGCAGGATGCCCAGGGGGGGGCAAGGGGATACTAATACAGAACGAGAAGACAGCCTCCCTTCGGACGGCAACTAACCAAAGCATCCTGACCATTGACGAGAAGATGGGACAGACCTATGTCAACGAGGAGTTGGGTAACACGTTATCGGCAAGGGATTATAAGCAGCCACAAGCCGTCTGCTATGGGATGGATAACGAGAGGAGACGAGGAGTAGATGAGTTTGTGGAGCAATCTCCAACCGTTACATCTAGGGCAGGGACAGGCGGAAACAATGTGCCAGTGGTCATTGAAGAGCCAATCCTTTTGGAAAGCAATCAGAACCATGCAACCATCCAGACAGATGGGGTATCGACCGCACTTCCTGCAAGCATGGGAATGGGCGGCGGATATGTTCCGATGATAACCGAGGTTCAGAGCATGGAAGTATTCCATTGCACAACGGAAGAAGACAAGGTGCAGACCCTCAAGGCAAGGGACTATAAAGACCCACAAATCGTAGCCTATGGAACAGATTTGTATAACCAAAAGGTTACCGGGGATGTTAGCGCACCCTTGACGTGCAATTCAAATGCCACATCTACTCAACCGACTGTGGTGACATACGGATTGGATCGGGCAAGTTTTAATCAAGGACAGAATGCCAAGTTTGATTTCTCGGTCGAAGAAGAACTCGCCCCAACCCTTGTAAATAGAGGACCGGGGGGGGGGTTGTAACGAAACAGTAGGAGCTTTATGTGCAAGAGATTATAAGGGAGTCGGGAGTCAATATGTCGAAGAGGGTAAGCTCATCATTCAAGACATATAGGAAAGCAGGGCATCCAACCCA
>Ga0265298_10002332_pt1 | contig 26610 bp, 64 predicted proteins | sample AusTroGonzalo_MG_3_FD_193486 | JGI IMG/M metagenome (GOLD analysis project Ga0265298, IMG submission 193486) | Bovine rumen microbial communities from tropical cattle in Woodstock, Queensland, Australia - Gonzalo_01 | ecosystem: Host-associated > Mammals > Digestive system > Stomach > Rumen ...
ACTCCCGCGCACGTCAGATCTTTGAGGAACCCCCATCGCCTGTCGTCCTTGAATCTGCACTGGATCGCGTACTCCTTGTCGTCCTGACCGACCAGATCCCGGAGCACGTTCAATTCGGCCCGCATCCCGTTCAGGGAGGTTTCCAACCGGTTAATCTGATCCAGAATGTCTTTCTTGTTCATCTTTTGTTCCTTTCCGTTTCGGTGTCTGCTTTATTATAACCCGTTTCAGGATTCCGCCAGGGAAACTTTTCCGATCTCTCCGGGCCAGACGCATTCCACGTACGCGTCCCGGCAACCGGCCCACGGCACGTGGCTGTAACCGTCCTGCACGATCCGCACGATCTCGATCCCGGCGTTCAGGAGCTTCTTCTGCAGCTCCCGGCACTTCTGCATGAATACCTTGTGCTTCCGGCTCCGGGCCCAGTTCTTCTTCCGCATTTCCGGCGGAATCGGATCGGTCGAAATAAACGTCTCGTACCGCATGTAGAAACGTCCGGTTTCTTTGTCCCAGTAAATCCGGCTGTCGCATTTCCCGGCGACGTCCTGCGCGAAAGACCGGTCGCCGAGGAAGTCGGGATATTTCGCCCAGGTCCATTCGAGCTTCCAGGAACCCGGTTTGTCCGGACTGAACGTCTTGACGCTGTACTTCCCGCGGTTGAAATCCACGAAGATCGGCTGGACGTAAATCGCCATCCGGAATTCCCGCCGGACCCGCGCGTCCTTTTCCCAGTAGAAAACCTCGGCGGGGACGGTGACGGTCCGGAGCATGCACTCCTCGTTGCCGACCTTGTTGAACTTCCATGTTCCGCCGTTGTCGAGCTCCGGACAGAGTTCGTACCCGTACTTGTCGAGCATCCGCTGTTTCGCCGGGATCTTTTTGAGCTTCTTTTCCCAGGCCTTCAAAATACCGTTCACTTCGGAAACGATCGCGTCGGAAGCTTCCTTCGACAGGTACCGGCGGGTGCGGTACGGACAGGACTTGGCGGCTCCCCAGCCCGGACCGAAATCCCAGTCGTAGTGGTCGTGCTGCCGGTTGATCTTTTCCAAAACCTCTTTTAGCTGTTCGTTCATTCGGTGTCTCCTCGTTTTTTCTTTCTTCTTTATTATAACCCGGTTTTCCGATCCGCCAAGGTCAATCCGGCGTCGGAACTTCCAGGACTTCGAACCGGATCTCGATTTTTCCGACCGGGGTTTCGACCATCATTCCGTTCCAGCCGAGCTGCGTGCAGTCCTTGAACCGGGTGCGCATCGTACGGATTTCCTCAGAGATGTCGTTCTCGGCGTCGACGATCGACTTCCAGACTTTCGTGTTCGGCCAGTTTTTCGCGTGGGGAATCACGATGAAAGCGGTCTTGTAATTGTACATTAGGTTTCTCCTTTTGTCCTTTACGGGGTCGGTACTTCCCAAACTTTGAACTCCACGTGCGTCACGTCGTCCTTGGTCCAGACGGTCAGCCGTCCGTTCGAATCCTTCCAGGTCCGCTGGAAGTTCTTTTCGATCCCCCGGATCAGTTCCTCGCGGTGCGCTTCGGCTTCTTCCCGGGTTTTCCAGGACCGGACCGCCGACGGTTCCTGGTTCTCGTAGCAGACGAACACGGTGTAAATCGTCATTTGGACTTTCTCCGTTTGGGGCTTGCTCAGGCGTACATGTCTTCCACGTAATCCCCGAGCATGCCTCGCCGGGCCAGGAGGAGCTCGGTGTCGTCCTTGCTGAGCAGGTCTTCCGCGTCTTCGGTCTTCAACCAGTCCAGGATCGTTCCGGCGATGTCCTGGGCGCTGGCCCGCTCGATCTCTTCCGGATCCAGGTATGTGTTGGCCCAGGAATCGGTTTGGAGTTCGCTGTAGGACAGGTTCACGAAGTACTCGCTGATCGACTTCACGGCCTGGTCCGCCAGGATGTATTCCCAGGCAGTAGCGGCTGCAGTGCCGCGTCCCAGGCGGTCCCGTTCGGCGGACACGATCCCGATCACTTCCTGGCCCTTGTCGCTGTCGAACAGTTCGGCCACGGTCCAGATTTCTTCTTTTGCAGGTGTAGGCATTGGTCTCTCCTTTGGTTCGTTCTCGTTTCGGTACTTGCTATTATATCCTGTTTCCGGGATCCGCCAGGTCAGGCGCAGTGCCGTTTGTTGTTTTCCACGATGTCGTCGAACCAGCGTCCGCCGATCTGGAACCTGGGGATCGCGATCTTGGTCACGTCCTTGAAGGTGTCCAGGGTGAAGGACACGAAGCAGAGCCTGGCCTTGTACGCGTTCCGGCCCTTCAAACCGTAGTGCTGGTTCATCTGCTTGCCGGTGTACATGTAGCAGGGACGGGTTTCGTCGATCTCGGTGAAGGACTTGAAGTGGTCCCGGTACAGGTGCGCCTCTTCCGGAATGATCCCGGCGAAGGTCAGGGCGCTGCCTTCGTACAGCTTCCGGAACGTTTCGGGCGCCTGTTCGTCGGTCACTTTGATCACGGTCATTTCGTTCATGGGTCTCTCCTTTTTGGGTTTTCGGTTTTGGTTCTTGTTCGTTTCTGGTTTTATTATAGGTCGGGTTTTGTTTCCGCCAAGGTCCGGTTTCGTCCCGACCGGATTTTTCAGGTCCGGTCGGGATTCGCCTTTGGGGGTCAGGCGGTCTGGAGCTTCCTCACGCCGGTCACGTCCAGGACCGCGTCGAGCATCCGGGCCTTGGCTTCGGCGCGGGTCCCGAAGAGGTTGTCCGCTCCGATGGCCATGGGCTGGCGCCGGGCCGTCATCTTGGGGTGCTCCTGCTTGTAGGTCATCGCGTTCAGGAACGCCCAGGCCGTCTTGGCCTTGAAGGACGGATCGGTCTCGAACTGCTCCACGACCTCCTTGCGGATGTTGAGCATCCGGGTGCTGTCTTCGCCTTTGGCGGTTTTCTTGACGGGGTAAACTCGGTCCAGGATGCTCTGGACGTTCTTGGACGTCACGTGGATGTCGTCCAGCTTGACGGACAGCTGGCGGAGCCGGTCGGCCTCCTCGAGCTGGACCTTGATCGCCTCCAGGGCGGCGTTGACGTAGAACCCGGCCCGGCTGGTGTGGCCGATCGTGAACCCGGTCCCGGTGTTCCGGGCCATGCGCAGGGTGTTCTGGCACACCACCCTGATCGTGTGGCTGAGCAGGCAGAGCCGGCCCCGGGTCAGCGGGTTCATGAACAGGATGTTGGTGTACTGGGGACTGACGTCGTTCTTGTACTCGTAGGCGTCGCCGTAGTGGAAGTTGACGAAGCTGGTGGCGCCGTCGTAGACGCTGGCCACGGTCTCGATCTTGAGGCTAGGAACCTCGGGGACGATCTTCTCCATGAAGAAGTCCAGGACGTCCGTCGGCTGGGCGGCCACGCTGAACTGCTCGCCGACCCCGCTCACGCCGACCACGACCCCGTCGTCGTCCGCGTTGTCCTTGCGGACCAGGCAGTACTGCCCCGGGACCGTCTGGAACCCGCCGGCGACCGGGCGGCTGACCGGGATCTTTTCGATCCGGAAGTTCAGCACGTCGTGCGCCTGCTCCTGGGTGATCTCCTGGTGCTCTTCGCCGTCCTTGTTGAAACAGCTGTACCGGAGGGTGGAAATGCCGTTGTCTCTGCTCATTGTTTGTTCCTTTCGGGTTGGTTGTTGTTCTTTGTTCTTGTACCTTTATTATAGTCTAGATTTTCTTTTCGCCAAGGGCTTTTTTCGTCCGGGAAGATTTTTTGTCGATCCGCTTGAACACGTCCTTGCCGACCGCCTTGGCGATCTTGCTGATCGCGGACTTGGGGTCCAGGACCGCTTCCGGCGTGGACAGGATGCGGGCGATCTTCTCCAGGCGCTTTCCGAAGCGCATCGCCATTCTGGAAGCTTCGCCGGCCAGCATGTACATCTCGATTTCTTCTACGCTCATCATGGTTGTTTCCTCAGGTTGTCTTGTTCTCGTACCTTTATTATAGCCGGAAATTCTTTTCCGCCAAGATTAATTTTCCGTCCCGTGTTTCTTTTTGATGAACTCCTGGAACTGGGTCTTGGCGCAAAGGTCCCTGATCCGGCGATAGGGGCTGGCTACCGTGTACACTTCGACGGTCGGACGCAGGTCCATGTCGGCGAAAAAACCGTATTCGATCTTGGCGTGTTCGAACGTGCCTACCGTTCTCGTTATGGTTCTCGGCTCTCCGGTTTCTTCGTTCCAGATTACCTCGTGATCGGTCCGGTCGAACGTCGTCAGCCTGCAGCCCATTTTGTCCAGGAACCGCGCGACCTCGTACAATCGCCCGCCGAACTTCCTCAAAAACTTGTAATCGTATTCACTCATGGTTTTATTATAGGCCGGAAATAAAATCCGCCAAGGTCAATTGAAAACTACTATATCGGTATAGCGACCGTCGCCGGCGATCAGGGATATGTCCTCGGCCTCGGTTCCTTCCCGGTCGTTGAAAAAGTACACTTCCACGTCCGTGCCGAGTTCGTTCATGGCTTGCTCCAGGCGCTCGATCAACTGTCTCGCGGGTATGCTGTTCATGGTCATTCTCCTTCTGCATGTATTATAGCAAGCTTCCGGGAACCGCCAAGAAGTATTTTCGACCGGATTTTTCCGGTATCAGGGTACAGTCCCCCAGGTGATTATATCGTGAATTTGAAAACCGCTGAGTATTTCCGGACAAAAAATTCCCCAGGGCTAGGCACTATCCCCAGGTGATTATAACGCGGTTTTTGATTCCGCTGAGAACTTATCAGGCCGGCAGCGCGTAGATGCCGTCCATGTCGTCCACGTCGTACGCTTCCTTGAGCATCTTCCGGATGGCGTCCGAAATATACGCGATCCTGGAGTTGACGTAGTTGGCGGACAGGCGTTCGGACCTGGCCACGTCCTTGATCGGTTCCGAGCCCAGCATGATCCGGTCGTAGATCGTCCGGTCCTTGGGAGTGAACTCCGAAGACGTGTTGACGAAGTTGGAAATTTCGGCCGTGATTTTCTTGAGTCGTTCCTGAGCGATCTGCTTGCGCGAATTGGGCATGGCGGCCACTTCCAGGCTGGAATAACCGCAGGTCGGATCGATCGCGGTTTCTGTCAGCATGTTGTCGAAGCTCCGGCCGTTTTCTTCGCTTTCTTCGTTTAGCGGAACGTCGATGCTGGTGGATTTGCTGATGACTGCGAAGTCCTTGTCGTAGAACTCCTTGACGACGTACTTGAAGATCCAGGCATAGCAGTACGTCGAGAATTTGATGTTCTTTTCCGGGTTGAACTTCTCGGCCGCCAAGGTCAGACCGTACATTCCCCTGGCTACCATGTCGTCGAAATCGTAGGACTTGACGGCGTACTTCTTGGCCATGTCGAACACCATCTTGATGTTGTGCAGGATCAACCGTTTCTTCAGTTCCTCGGGATTGTCCTTGAACTGGAAAATCAATTCGCGTTCCTGATCCTTGTCCAGGACTGGATAATCCGCTTCGCCGGTCGCCTTGTAGCGTTTTACCAGCTCCACGAAATCCCGTCCGAAAACTTCCGGCATCGCCGCGTTCTTCGGTCCCAGAGTGTTCTTCCTCGGACGGCCGCGTCCTCTCTTGACCTGTTTTTCTTCAGCCATCTCTCAAATTCCTTTCTACGGTTCCACGGAGATAATCTTTATATTATACTTCTTGGCTAGCTTGGCGCATTTGGGGCACGGTTCTATGGGCAGGATGTCGCCCGCAAGGCCGATCCTCATGATGATGATCGTGTCTATGCTGGGACCGTACCGCTGGATCAGGTCCGCTTCGGCGTGCTTTCCGGTGTACTTCCCCGTCAGTCCGGCTTCCTTGCGGTGTCTGGCGTTGGCAGAATAACCGAGCACGTTCCCCTTTTTGGAGAACGCGCAAGCGGATATCCTGTAAGCGCTTTCGCTTTGGTTGGCCTTGGACCAGAGACGGTCGATCAGTTCTTTGGAAACACAATTCATCCGTTTGGAAATCAGGCCCGGGGTTTCAGCCCCGGGCCCTCGGCGATCACTCGGCCGGCGTATCGTTCCCTGGAGCGGGACGGTCATCCACGATTCGCTTCTCCAAATCGGTCAGATCCTCTTTGGAGAGATCCACGAATCCCTTGATGTAGAACTTGTCGCACGAACCTTCATCGACCTCGTTGCTGTTCTGGATGAGCTCGAGGCCGGTCTTGTCCATGACGTAGTCGACCAGCGTGCGGAGCCGGACGCTGTGCACCGGCGCGTTCGTCCAGATGTGCCCGTCTTCGGCGTCGGTCTTGGCGAACCCGCTCTTCTCCCAGGACTTCGCGAACTGGGAAGCCTTGGCGCGGGCCAGACGCTTCACGAAAGTATCGCGGGGAGCGCAGATCGAAATGCCGCGGACGTAGCGGTCGATATGCGGGAAGTAGCTCACGCACACGCAGGCGATCGGCTTGTCCGGCGCGTCGGCGTCGGGATCGACCGTCCGGTCGTCCGTGAAGAGCAGCTTCCAGATGTTCTCCGGCATGCGCACGTAATAGAAGTAGTGCTTCGGAGCAGGGATGTTTGTCTTGTCTGTCATTGTTTTTCCTTTTTGGTTTCTTTTCTAGATTGTTGTCGGCATGAGTTCTTTGGCCTGGACCGGTCCGCCGGATTTGGGTCCGGTTCCGATCCTGGCGCACTTTCCGCCTTCGTTGTCGTCCTGGTCGTCCATCGGGGAATAGAACTCCTGCATCTGGGACAGGAGATGGACCAGCTTGTCGTGGATTCCCGGAAGATCCATTTCCTTTTCAGTTACCAGAGCCCAATCGACGGACGTGACGATTTCGTTGCAAGTGCCTTTGATGATTTTACCGATCAGGGTCTTTTCAGCTTTTGTCAGTTTCAACATGGTGCATTCTCTCCTTTGTTGCCTGTATTATAGCCTGACTTCCGGAGTCCGCCAAGATCCGTCTCCGACTATTTTCAGCCATTCGATCCAGCTCGCGTTCCGGTTATCCGCCGCTTTGTCGCTGAGAATGCCGGCCGCGCAGTAGAAGTTCCCGTCGAGATAGAGCGCTTCCCCGCCGTCTTCCTGCCAGAATCCGCAGTACTTGCATTCGCCGTCGCCGGTCATGCTGGCATAGCGGCATTCGAAACAGTGGACCACGTCCGTGTTGAATGGAGCTCTGAGATCAGTCATGTCAATTCTCCTTCGGTTCCGGACCGAATTTTTCTTCGATCCTTTCATACAGTTCCATGATGTTCGGGTCCAGCGCGAAGAACGTGTCGGCCAGGTCGTACTCTCTCAGCAGGTGCGCCAGGCTTCCCGCCGACGCACGCAGTTCCGCGTCCTTTCTGGCAATCTCCCTGTACCTCTTCCATACCGTAGCCTTGTCCATGTCTGTTCTCCTTTTGTCAAATCCCATTCAGTTCAAATTAAAAGCGGTCCTGGAAGGGGAGGAGAGACAACCGGTTTACCAACACCGGACCTTCCAGGACCTGTAAGCTCGTTTCCATTTCTTTTATTATAACCTGTTTTCCGATTTCGCCAAGGACCGTTTTCTCCTCTTTTCGCCGGCGGGTTGCCCTGGATCAGGGTCCCGCCGGCGGGAACGGTCCTTACCATTCCACCGCGTCAAGGTAGTTGAACTTCCCGAACATGGCCCGGCGCTCGGTCAGAATCGCGTCATCGTCGTTGCCGAGGATGTTGGTGGCGTCGTCGGAGTCGATCCATTCCATGATCTCGTCGTAGACCTCTTTGGGTTCGACTTCGAGGATCTTGGCCAGGAGCGGGGTGTTCGCCCAAGAATCTCCGGCCAGGAAATCTTCGCAGTCCGAGAAGTACTCGCTCAGGGAAGACAGGGCCTGGTAGGCCAGAAGGTAGTCCCAGGCGCTGGACCAGCATTTCTTTTCGCCGAGATCGACGACATGCTGGGCAAGCATGCCGATCATTTCCTGGCCCTTCTTGCTGTCATGGTATTCGCGGACGGTAATCGTGTTGGGTGTCATTTTCGTCTCTCCTTTGTTGTCGGTATCTTTATTATAGCGTACCCGGAAATTCCGCTAAGCGCGGAATTCGTTGAGCGCGAAGTATTTCACGCCGGTCCCCTTGGGGGTGTAGGACTGCTTGACGCGGTAGAACGCGCCGGGGTTGAGCCAGTCCCTGTAGGCAACGCCGTAGTAGAACCGGCCGTAGGAGACCAGCCACTCGTGCGCCTTCTGCGCGGCTTCACGGTGGTTCCTGGCGAAATAGGTCAGGTACTCGGGGATCGCGCGGCGGGACCGGCCGAACGCTTCGCCGGGAACTTCCAGGCAGACGCGGAACTTGGTTTGCCGGCGGCGGCGCGCGGGGGCGGACGCGGAGGGCATGACTTTGGCGGAAACTTGATAGATCACCAGCATTGTTCGTTCTCCTTGTACTTTTATTATATCCTGTCCGGGAGTTCCGCTAGGAAGAAACTCCGACGAAAATCGAATCCCATACCAGTACGCCCCGCTTGCACTCGGGATCGTCCGACGGATCGAAGCACCAGGCGTGCTTCCTGAACTCTTTTGGAAGTTCTTTGCCGTTGTAATCCGGGTGCACGTAGAGCGTGTCGTCCAGGTACACGGCCAGGATTTCGCCTTTGAACTGCCACATCCATCCGTTGAAGAAGTTGATCTGGTAGAGACCGCCTTCGGGCTTGTTGCAGAGTTTTTCCACGTAGGTGAACACGCCAAGCCTGCGCAGCGCGGTTTTGTATTTGATCGTTTTCGTCTTCACTTTTCCGTCTCCACGATTTCCACGAACTCCGCGTCGATGACCGTGTGCTCTTCCCAGAAGTTTTCCCTGGGCGCGGTCGCTCCGGCCACGTAGGCGTCCTTGAGTTCTTTCGCGAGGATCTGTTCGATCACGTCGTAGACCGGCGTTTCCGACGGTTCGACCATGCAGATGTTAGCGATGGCCGACGTCAGGAACTTCGCCCTCCGGCGCATTTCCTGAATGTCCGACTTCACCGCTCTGACGACTACCGGATTGCTGTTCATGGCGCTGTCTCTCCTTTGCGTATTGTTTCAGGACTTCGCGGATCTGCCGCGTTTGGATTTCGTCCCAGGTTTCCAGTTTGTTTCTCATGGCTTTATTATAACCGGATTTTCTTTTCCGCCAAGAAAAAGTTCCGGGACCGAAATCCCGGAACCGTGGTTTTTCTCAGGGCAGGCGCTGGCGGGCCAGGTCCATCACGCGCTTCTTGTACATGATCGCGGCGGCTTTGCCCACGGCCTTCTCAGTCTCCTTGTTCCAGACGATCAGGCCTTCGGCTTCGCGCTGGACGTCTTCCTGCATACCGGCCACGACCTTGCCCGTCAACTCGATCGCGGGCTCCGTGATGCCCAGTTTGTCCAGGACGTGGTCCAGCCGCATCGGCACGACCCATTCGTCCGCGATCGCCTGGGCCTGGTCCATGACCTTCCGTTTCTCCGGGTCCACGACCTTCTGCTCGTGCTTGGTCTCCATGAACTCGGAACGTTTGTGCTTGCAGATGACCCGTTTGCCGTCGTTCCGCGTGTACTCGTGGATCGGACGAAGCACGACACCCTCGGCCGGACGGTCCTCCGTGATGCCGACTTTTTTGGCCTGGCGGCTCGGACGATCGCGCTCGGCGTCGAGGCTGGCCAGGTCCGTGCTCACCCGCTCGTAGGCGACGAAGTCGAAACCGAACCGGCGGGCGACGCTCTCGGCGTCCGGGACCGACAGCCAAACCCCGTTTTTCTGGACGTCGAACACGACGAACCGGAGTTCCTTGCCGTAGGTCTTGCTCATGCCCTGCATCTTGCCGCCGTAGGCCTCGCCGTAGAAAACGACGTTTTCGGTGTGCCAGCCCATGGCGAAAATGTCCTGCTTGAACTTCTCCAGATCGAACAGCGCCTTGAAATCTTCGTGCTTGGCGCCGCCGCTGAAGACGATCGGCTGGGCCGTGTTCGGATCTTCGCCTTTTGGATTCCAGGCGATATGGGCCGAAGTGCCGTGGATCTTCTCCATCGCGTAGCACTCGCGGAACTCGAGAATTGTCTGGTCCTTGTAGAGGTTGTCAATGTGCATGTATCCCATGGTTATCTCCTTTCAATTTCTCCTTTATTATATCGGGGTTTCGGGATCCGCTAAGAAAGAATCGTTTCGAAGGTATTTTTTTCTCTGTCCCAGATCACGCACTTCGCCATCCGGTATTTTTCTTCGCGGTAGTTGTTGTAGTCTTTTACCAGGATCTTGGCGGTTTCCAGGGCTTCTTCCCTGGTCGCGCCGTAGGCGGGTTTGAGAACGACCCGCTCATAGTCCCGCGCGCTTTCCCAGGTATCTCCTTCGGGAACCAAGCCGGCGGTAGCCATCCAACGATCAAACGTGTTGTCCATGTCCGTTTCCTCACTCGAATTCGTCCCGGGCCAGGCGGGGATGTCCGTTCTTCCAGCGCAGCAGTTTGTACAGTTCCGATCCGAACGTCTGGACCTCGCGAACCTGCTTGTGCGTGAAACCCATTTGCAGCATCCGCTCTTCGAAGGGGTTCCAAGCGTTTTCGGTTTTCTCCACGCCGTTTTCCCATCCGGTGTGGTCTCTCGTACCCCAGAGGACCACGACCGCGATCGCGCGGCGGGCCAGCTTGTAAGGGTCTTTGATCAGTTTGGCCATCTTCGAGGCTTCGCAGGTGAACGGCGCTCCGGAACCGTAGAAGCTGCCCCGATTCCATTGCAGGCCGTCTGCGCGGTCCATGTCCTTGTCGGTCGGCTTCAGCGTTTCGATTATGATATCCTGAACGTTTTCCATATTGTCTCTCCTTGTACCTTTATTATAACGCGGGCGGTGGTTCCGCCAAGGTCAACTGAGAGGAATTCCCCGTTTCGTCTGGACGTTGCAGAAAGAAAGTCCGGCGACATGATAGCCGTATCGGGCCTCAAGCAGTTCCGCGAAACAGTCGCGGAGCGCGCCTTGTCGTTCGTAGTAGTCGAACATGTTGATCTTTTCGGCGTCGACTACGACCTTCTTGGGCAGTCTCCGCCCGCGTTTGTCGTAGGGATCGGTATCCCAGAATGGTTCAAGCTGAAAGTATCGGGCCATGATCAGAAACCTTTTTTCTTGAATTGTTTCTTGTTTATTAGTTTCTCTTTGTACCTATATTATAATCAGATGTCGTATTCCGCTGAGGCAAGAAACTTGACGACTTTGTCGAGAAGACCCGAGGCTCCGAGAAGATCGATCTTCGCTTCGCGCCGGCCGGCGTCGCCGTACCAGAAGGGATCAGCGAGGGCGGCGGCGATCAGCCGGGCGGACTTGTCGAGATCGCCGAAAAGCCTGGCGGCTTTCACTCTCGCGCCGAAATAATCGGCCCGGCGTTGTTCGATTTCTTTCCACTTTTCTTCCGGAATGTCGTCCCTGTCGAACTCGTTCCATTCCATATACCATTCGACGTCTTTCTCGTTGTACTTCCAACGGACGTAGTCTTCGATCACGTCGTCCAGCATCTTGTCGCCGAACTTGGCCACGTACTCTTCGTTCAGCTTGATCAGGTTCTTTTTCATCGGTCTCTCCTTGTATCTGTATTATAACCCGCCCGGAAATTCCGCTGAGATTATTTCGAGACGTAAATTCCTGCCCCGTCTCCGAGAACTTTCAGCAGATACATGTCCGGGAATTCCCGCTCGAAAGCCCTAAAAGCTTCGTTGATTTCTTCCACGCTTCCGGGAGCGTAGCTTACCATCCAGCCCTTCGCGTACGGCCTGATGCTCAGCAATCCGTCACGGGCATCGGTCGGGATCGCGTTCAACAACGTTTCGCTCATGTTTTTCATCGGTCTCTCCTTGTACCTGTATTATAACCCGTCCGGAAATTTCGCCAAGACAAAAAATTGGGGTGACCAGCGGGGTTCGAACCCGCAACCTTCTGGACCACAACCAGACGTGCTTCCAATTGCACCATGGCCACCATCTTTTATTATTTTACGCCGAGCATGCGTCCGAATCGAATTGACACTTTCCTTCGCCTAGGGCATGAAGAGCGGAAACGGCCCGGTCCTGTTCCGCCCCGTCGGTTCCCATGATCCAGTCCATCAGGTACTGGACATAGTCCTGGCGGGCGTTGAACCAGTGCCATTGACCGTAAGCTTTGATCCCGTAAAGTTTGATTCTCATGTTCGTCTCTCCTTGTACCTGTATTATAACACGTCCAAGGATTCCGCCAAGGCAAAATAAAAGCTCCCTCGAAAGGGAGCCGGGTTCGCGTGGAAAACCGTTTACTTGTCTTCGCCGTCTTCGCGATCGTCGTCGCAGTCCGGACAATCTTCCTTGGATTCGCCGACTTTGCCGCCGCTGAAGCTGCTGAGGATTTCGGAATAGGAAGTGAGAGCCGCGTCGAAAATCTTGTACAACTTGCCTTCTTCGCCGTCGCTGCCGTCGCTGATAAGTTCCCTGATCTGTTCCGCCGTCATTCCACAGGTGGCCGCCGATTTCTTAGGATCGAAGTTGTACGCCTTGATCATTTGTTTCACGGCGTCGACGAAACTGTTGATGGTAAACAGAACTTCTTCGAGAGCCGCGACTTTGTCGTCGTCAGCGCCGCCGGCTTTTTTGCCCTTGGCTTCTTCGACTTTGGCGTCTTCTTCCTTCTTTGGTTCTTCCTCTTTCGGGGCTTCTTCCTTGGCGGGCTTGTCTTCCTTGTCTTCTTTTTCTTCCTTGTCGGCTTCGTAGAGGGCTGCGACCGATTCGGCCAGTTTCAACAGTTTGTCTTTGATTTCTTTCTTCATTCGGGGTTTCCTGTGTTTATCCTCTATTTACAGGATAACACCAGGAATAACCTTCTCGATCCGGCGTCCGAGTCCCCAAGTTTCGTCCCGCATCGCCGACCGGTATCCGTTCTCGTACGCCTGTTCCACGGCGATTCTGATCGCGTCCGCGGTCGCCGCAATGTTGTCCCACCCGTTCTTGTTGATCGTGTACAGGGTATCGTACAGATTCATTCCGACGGCTTTGAGTTCCAGCTTGTCTCGTTCGGCCAGTTCTTCCAGGATGGCTTTGTTGTGCTTGTCCATGGTTTTCTCCTTTATATCAAACACGCTTCGACGCGATCTCGTTCGTAGGACAGTCCGAGGTTGTAGGCGTTGCCGGCCAGGACGCACAGGACTTCCCTGATCTTCTCCCGCTTGGCGGGGTACTGCGGGCCCGGCGCCAGGATCTTGATCGTTTCGTCCACCCACTTCTCGAGGCTTTCCCGGTCTTCCCGGCATTCCGCCACGCCTAGATAATCTGGTCTCGCAGTCATTTTCGTCCTTTCGCGTTTTCGCCTTTGGCCTTTGGTCGGTCCGGCGCTCAGTGCGCCGGGAACACGACCGCCTCGCCGCGCTTCAGGGTCCAGCAACCTTCGCCGGCCTCGAAGCACTTCCGGCAGTTGCCGCCGCACATGTGGACCGTCTTGCCGTCGGTTTCGGCGCAAGTCCCGTCGTCGAAGAGCGGGCTGGACGTCGGGAAGTCGTGGGGGTTGTCCATCTCGATTCCGGGCCAGGCGGAGAAGATGATCTGGAGGTTGGCGGGGATCTGGTCGGCGGCCTCGTTCACGGCCTTGTAGTTCTTGGTGAACGCAAGGAACTTCGTTTCGGGGCAGGCCTCGGCGACCTTGATCATGCCCTGGAGGTAGTCGCCGTTGGGAATGTCCCCGCCGACGTGCCAGCGGAAAGCGTCGAGGCCCTTGCCGCGGTTGGACTTCTTGACGAAGTCAATGACGCTGTTGAAGTAGGTGCCGGGGCTGCGGCGCCAGAGGGCCAGGTTGCGGGCGACGGCGTTCAGGACGGCCGGGTACATGCAGCAATTCCGAATGTAGTAGCACTGCTTGGCGCACCCGGAGCAGTTGGGGCAGGTGACGACCGGCGGAAGGGAAACGCTCGGGACGTCGCCCATCTTCACGTTGCCCTTGGAGATGGCGATCGCCGGACGGCCAGGTGCCTGTTCGTAGACGGCCTCGCGGTCCATGATCTTCTTGATTCGGACGGCGGTGCCGGCGAATTCGCCCTTGATGTGCTTGGGCTGGTGGGCCAGGGTCCCGACGGTCTGGGCGGCATTTGCGATGGTGTTGGTGGTAGTCATTGTTGTCTCTCCTTGTTGCTTACACGTATATTATAGCGTGTTCTCCGATTCCGCCAAGAAGTATTTTCAGTCGAGGAAACGGTAGTTGAATTTGTGCGGGAAGTAGCGGTAGGTCTTGTCGAGATACCGTTCCAGGGCGTTGCCCCACATGTTCCACCCCTCCTCGAAGTCCACCGTCAGGTCTTCCGTCCCTACGTCCACCTTGGACGGGAGCCCGAGTTCCCGAGGGGACACCCCGCGCGTTTCCCAGTCGATGCCCGTCACTCTGATCGTCGCGTTGATCTTTTCCATGTTCTCTCTCCTTGTACCTTTATTATATCCCCTAAGAGAATTCCGCCAAGAAGTTTTTCCGGTTAGTTTTCCTTGAAGTAGACGGTGACGGTCCGGTCCCATCCGCAGCACCAGTCGATCCAGCTGGACCTGTCCAGATAGATGGTTCCGTAGCACGTGCCCGGCTCCATGTCGCGGGTCGGATGCTTGCCGTACCATTCTTGCATCGCCCGTTCGTCGTCCTCCCCTTCCTTGCTCAGTTTGAAGACGATCGCCTCGGGGTTGGCCTTCCGGATCTTGGTGAGGGCCAGCTTGAAGCCGTGCTCGCCGGGCTCGAAGTACCGGCCCCCGCAACCGCAGCGACATCCGCTTTCCTTGCCGGTGTAAATCTTCTCGATCTTACTCTCCCCGCCCATGCGGTCCAGGTACTCGTTGAATTTGATGGTTTCCATGTTGTCTCTCCTTGTATCTATATTATAGCGCCCTGTTGAATTTCGCCAAGAAGATTGTTTTGACGGACAGGATCTCGGTGTAGAACCACTTGTACTCGTGTTCGTCGTAGCGGTGCTGGTCGCACTTGTACTGGAAAAGGGCGAGGGCGTGCTGGATGTTCCAGGCGCGGAGGATCACTTCCTTGATGTCCTTGCGGCCGGTGTCGATCGCGTACCGGATTTTGTAGGTGTTGAGTTTCTTCATGTCGTCTCTCCTTGTGCTTTTATTATAACGCGGGCCGGAAACCCGCTGAGAAGTTTCCGGCCCGGTTTTTCGATCAGACTTCGAGGCCGATGTGGATCTCGTAGAACTCGCCGCCGCCGTAGCCGCCGCCCCATTCCCCCCACTTCTTCTTGCCCTTGCGGATGCCCTTGTTGAGCTGAGCGAGGATGGGCTTGATCAACTTCTGCTCGGCGGTGTAGCTGATGGACAGGTGCTCGTTGATCGGCTGGCCGACATAGATGTCTTCGCTTTCGCTGATCTGCTTGCCGCCCTTTTCGCTGGCGTAGACGCGCAGGATCTTCCAGCCCTTGGGCAGGGTGAGGGACCGCGCGAGTTTACTGAGTTCGAGTTTCTTCATTGTTCTCTTCTTGTTGGTTTCTTTTCTTGTACCTTTATTATATCCCGGCCGGGAATTCCGCTAGGCGGGAATTTCGATTTCCTTGATGAGGAACCGCTGGCCGTACTGGCCGTCGTCCATGAGAATGGTGTCGTTGTCGTACATGTACGTCATGTCCTCGCCATAGTCCTCTTCCTGTTCGGCCTTGAAATCCTTGATGGCGGCTTTCTTGGCGGCGGTCGCTTCTTTCTTCGTCAGATAGACGCCGACGACTTCGCAACCGGCCTCATGGGGATCGTCCTCGCCGGCGTCGACGGAAATGACTGCGAACATTTTCTTGCTCATGGTTGTCTCCTTTGTTGGTTGTTTTCTTGTACCTTTATTATATCTTGTCCGGGAATTCCGCTGGGGTCAGTCGTCTTCTTTTGTCCGCGCGACGCTTTCCACCTTGACGCCGTTGGGTTCCGCGATCTCGTAGCAATCCGCTTTGATATATCCCTTCTGCCAGAAGAACTCGAGAGCCTTCCGCTTGAGTTGCGCTTCGCTGAGGTTGTCGAGAGCCATGAACCGCACTTCCCACGTGGCGGGGAATTTGATCACGGCCTTGTAGCCGCGCCGGCGCACGGCCTTGGGCGGGTTCAGTCCGATGTACCAGACGTCGCAAAACTCCTTGGTGATGTCGGTCTCTTTGTCCGTCGCCTTGTCGAAAGCGACCGCCTTTTCGATCTTGATGCTGTTGTAGGGGGCGGTGAAGCTCTTTTTGCGGGCGGGCCAAATCGTGACTTTGTGGTCCGGCTTGTTGCCGTCCTCGGCATCGCCAAGAACGAAATGCTTGAGGTAGCTGAAGTGATCGTCCTCGCTGTTCCGCAGGATGAGTTCCTTCTCTTCCGCCAAGAACGCGAGAACCGCTTCGACGTCGACGAACTTGTACCCGTAGGGGTTGATCGTCTTGACGAGAACATAGTCCGCGGACTGCAGGGCGAACTTCTCGTAGCGCACGCCGTCGATCGTGAACGTGACTTGAATGATGGTGTCTTTGTGTTTGATCATGTTGTCTCTCCTTGTGCCTTCATTATAGCGCTCTTTCCGAATCCGCTGAGAAGAAAAAAATCGGGACCGGATTTCTCCGGCCCCTTGGCGATCGGTCCGATCAGGCCGCGAACAGCTTGTCGAACTTCCAGACGCGGTTCTTGGCCTTGCCGCCGTCCGCCGACTTGCAGAGCGTGATGCGGTAGAACACGTCCTTGCCGGCCTTCCAGTAGGGATCGTTGCCGAGGCCGAAGTAGACGTGGCCCCAGGACTTCATGTAGGCGTTGGCCTTGCGCGCGGCCTCGGCGCAGTCGTGCGCGAGGAAGGTGAGCGTGGAGTCGATCAGGGAATGCACGCGGCCGGAGGCGTCGAGACGGTTGATGCGGGCGCGGTACTTGTTGAGGTTGGAGTTCATTTTCGGTTGTCCTTTCGGGTTGGTTGTTGGTTTTCTTGTACCTTTATTATATCCTGTTTTCCGGTTCCGCCAAGGAACTCAGAAGGGAAATTCGGATTTCATCCATCCGCCGTAGGGACCCACCATGCCGTCGGGGTCGGCCGGCTGACGCTTCGCCCACGCCGCGATTTCCTCCGCCCAGTTGTCGAAGTCCGCCCAGTTGTTGCGCCCGCCGGAATAATCGGCCTGCGACCGCGCCGCGCGGAACATGACTTTGTCGCGGAGACTGTCGAGGACGCAATGCTCGGTGTTGAAGTAAATCAGGCGGTTGTCGCCGAACAGTTGGCAGAATCCGCTGCACCCGCGCAGTTCCCCGTTCACCCGGATATTTTTGACGTTCACCGGTTCGATGCCGGCTTTCACGAGCATGTGCCTCGCCTTGACGCATCCGATCGCGCCGGGGGCTTTCGTCAGGGGGTAGTTTCTGAATGCTTGTCTCATGTGTTTCTCCTCTTTGTTTCTTGTACCTTTATTATAGTATGTCCCGGAATTCCGCTGAGAATAAAAAACTCCCGGAAGGTAAAGAGAGACGGAAACCTTCCGGGAGTGCCTGCAGGGCAGGGGGAAATCAATCTAGCTGCGTTTTCGTTTCGACAAGTTCCACGTTCCACGCGGCGAACGGATAACCGTCCATCTGGGGAGGTTCGCCGTTCCAGTCCATCGCGATCCCGCCGAACTCTTCCACGAGAACGAACTGGTTGCCGTAGGGGTTGAAGTAGAGACCGAACTGCCGCCCGAGTTCGGACACGCCTTCCGCCAGGAGATAGCCGCGCTGGAAACAGTCGCCGTCCGGATACAGCTTGCCGAAACGTTCGTCGCGGGTGATGCGGAAAACACGGGAAAGCATATCCGTTTTGCCGGCGTTGCGGACGTCGCCCTCTTCGAGACGGTTCTCGATTTCGCACGCCACTTGCGCGAGCGTCACGAACCGCCCGATCATATTGCCGATGCTGCAGGGAAGTTTGTCTGCCATGATGTTTTTCCTTTCGCTTTTATTTTACCTCGTTCTCCGGGATCGCCAAGATCGTTTTCGAGAACATGCGAAGTGTGTCGTAGCATTCGTCCATGGGGATTTCGACGTCGGCTTTGTCGTCGTAAAAGTTCTCCATCTTGTCCGCGACCTCCGCCAGCTTCGCTTCGATTTCCTCGTAGGCCTTGAGCATGTGCCTGGCGGCGGCTTTCACCGTCAGCAGTTCCATGTCCTTCCGGGAATGCCAGCTTTCCACGGTTTTCTTGAAGGCTTCGAGTTGTTCTTTCAGGGTTCTCTTCTGCATGGTATCTCTCCTTGTACCTGCATTATAACATGCCGGAAAAATCCGCTAAATTATTTTTCCGAGAGTTTTCCTGAGAAACTCTTCTTTGGTGTACGTCTTGCCGACCTGCCGCATAGTGTGCATGATTCGTCCCCAGTCTTCCATGAATTCGACGATGGCGGGTTTCCGTTCGTTTTCCGGCAGCGAACCCCAGAGTTTGTTTTTCAATATCTCGATCGTTTCGCTGAAAGCTTCGAACCGGGGTACGCCGGGAAATTCGCATACCGCCGCCTGTTCCTTGAACATGGTTTGCAGCGGCGCGTCCCTGTAGCCGCCGTACGGCATTTCGACAGTCAGCGTGATGCGGTACGGTTCAACGACGCATCCTTCCGCCGGCCATTTGTTCGGTTTCGGGATCAGGTCTTCGACGTTCTCCACGTCTTCGACACGGGTCGAAACGGGTTCTACTTTTTCGCTTTTCTTTTTTCTATCCACTTTTTCACCTTGGCGGGATTCCAGTCGCAAATTTTCCCTTCGCAATCGATCGCCAGGAACACGTAGTCCTCGTCGTCGTCGCGCGGGCGGAGAAAACTCGGGACGTACTGTCCTCTGTTCAGGTCCTTGCCGTCCAGACTGATCTTGATGTCGTCGCTGCATTTGTACCAGGCTTTGGCCTCGATTCCGGTCTTCCAGTTGAGGATCTTGCCGGTGTTCACGTCGACGGAAAACTTCCAGCGCCATTCGTGAGGATACCTGGGATCGGGAATAATTCCCGGCATCTTCGGATACTGGTGTTCGTCTTGGAAGTCCTCTTCGCCGTTCACTTCGCCGTTGTCCGGCTGCGCGTGCATGTCGATCTCCAGGACGAGCGGCAGTTCCGGCCATACCTGTTTCCAAGGCGTGACTTCGCGGCGCATGATCGTTCCCTCGAATTCCCGTCCGGCCTTTTCGCACAGGGTCCGCATGGTTTCCAGTTTTTCTTTCGCCGCTTCGAGAGACAGGAATTTCCCGAAACTCGTCTTGAGTACGTTTCCGGGTATGCCGTAGTCGTCTTGCCAGTCGGGCGGCACGGTGCAGTTGACTATGAATTCTTCCATTTCAGTCCTCCAAAGTTCTTTTCAGTTCGTCGCGGAGGTTGAACCAGACTTCTTTGTCCATCCTGCCGCCGATCATGTAGTTCGAGTAGGCTTTGTTGATTTCCCCGATAATCGTTTCGCGGTCGCCGGGAGAAAGAAGTTCGACGTTCTTGAGGAGCATGTCCGCGACGGTCTTCACGAAATAAGTCCTGCGCCCCAGGGCGTACCTGAAAGCGCTGATCATGAAAATGCGGACGTCGAGGTGCGTCCCTTTGATTGCCGCCTCGCCGTTCATTCCAGTTCCACTTTCTCCGGTTCGATCTCTTCGATCTTGAACCGCATGCCGAAACCCTTGCCGTCGTTCGGTCCCGTGTGGAACGTGCCGGCGACCAGAATTTCGCCGTCGTTGTACGTGCCGCCGGTGTAGATGTCCCCGACCGATTCGTCGTCGTATTTTTCCATGTACTCGTTGACTTCCCACATGAGATGGCCTCTGGCCGCTTCGAGAGAAGTGAATTTCCCGAACACCGTGACTTTTCTGAAAGTCGGACTTTCGTAGGAGGTGTCCGTGCCGGTGACGATGTATTTGTAAAACATGTTCATGACGACATTATACTCTCTTTCTCCGTTCCGCCAAGATCACATCGGAACCCAGGCCATCGAAGGGCAGACCTGCGCGTAGCAGTACTCCGCCAGCTGTTCGTCGCCGCGCCTGGAAAAGTACTCGCCGATTTTCCAGACCATGTCTTTCTGTCCTTGGACGTCCTGGTCGCCGACCGCGCGGCAGAGGTTCAGGATCAGCGTCGCCAGTTCGGCGGGAATCTGTTCGTTCATATATAACTCCATTTTTGCAGTTCGCAGTATTTCTCGGCGGCCTGTCTCGAGGCAAACTTGTCCGGGACTTTCACTGTTTTGTTTATCGGATCGCGGATATACCAGAATTTCTGCGGGTAGCAGTGGATTATTTCCGCCCGGGAATTTTCTGTGGTTGTCTTCTTCATTCTGTTATTATATCGTGGATCATCTCCGGCGTGACGGTCCACGGGCTTTGCGGCAGGTCGCCCTCGGGCGGGACGTGGGTAAAACAGTAGCGCGCCGCTTCCGGATCGCCGTTCTTGAGAAACCAGTCGCCGATCTTCCAGATGGTCGTTCGCTGCGCGTACTGATCGTTTTCTCCACATGCTTTGCATAAATCCAAAACCAGTTCAGTAAGTTCTCGTGGCGGTTGGTCGGTCAAGGATACCCTTCGTCGGCCGAGAACACCCAAGGCTTGCTCCAGTCCCAGACATGCCCGACCAGCTTGTAGATCTTCGGGGCTTTGCCGCTGACCTCAAGAACGTCGCCCACCTCTTCCCCTTCCGCGAAACTGACGACGACGGAAGGACCTCCGGCGAAACGCCAGCCTTGCATGCCGCGCTCGTCAAGGTCCTCCGCCCGGGTCTTTGGGATTTCCGCCCACGGAATCCCGTCGTACTGATGGAAGTCAAATTTCATTTCTGTTTTTTCCCGTTCTTCTCTCGTTCGTCTCGTTCGCGGTGCCGGTTGTACACGATCTTGCGGAGTTCGCTCAGGTTCGTCGCGAGATAAGTTTCGAGACTTCCTTCTTTCTGATAACCGATTTTGTGGATGTCCCCCATCATTTTGCCGTTGAATTCGTGGAGGCAATTCAGTATCGAGAAGAGCGTATCGGGTTCGAGAACGTCCTTTGAGTTTCCGTCGGCGGGGAACACTTTGCCCACGAGCTTGTTGAACTCTTCCTGGATGATCTCCAGTCGCGCTTTCGCTTCGGACAAAACCGTCTTGAACTTGACCACGTACGTGTTCACGTCCGAGAGAAGACTGAGCTGATATTTACGTTTTTCGAGGAACTCGCGCCGGGCTTCGTTTTCGGCCAGTTCTTTTTCGATGTTTTCGATGCTAAGTTCGTTGTCCGTCGTTGTCATTGTTGTCTCTCCTTGTGCTTTCATTATAGCACAAACCGGAAATCCGCTCAGAAACCGTGACAGTACCAACAGGCGGCGACAGGCCAGAACATGAACACGAAATAGAAAACCGCCCCGCTGATTCCATCCAGGAGTTCCTCTTTCGGATCGGGTTTCCGGTAAAGAGATCCCCTCGGAAGGGGATCAGTCCGCTCGTAGCGGAAACTGTTGACGCAGAACCCATAGGTGTCGCTGAGCCAGTCGGCGATCGTTTCGTCGTCAACGTCTTCGGGAAACTCCACGTCGTCGATTTCCTTCGGAAGTTCCCAGAGAGGTTCGTCCGTTCCCATTTCGATGGCGGAAGTTTCGTCGAAGTCGTCCGTGTCCCAATCGATTTCCGTCAGTTTGTAGATAGCCATTGTTGTTCTCCTTTTGATTCCATTATACCCCCTCCTGGAATTTCGCTGAGGACTAATGCAGGTCGCCGTAGTTTTTCCCGAGAACTTCCCGGACCTTCTCCATCGGAACGTACTCGTAGCGGACGGCGCAGCTGCAGTGGGCTTTCAGACCCGCGCAGACGTCGCGGATCACGACGAAGTTGAAGTCGTACCCGTACTTGCCGGACTGCGTGACGTAGTCCTTCCCGTTGACGACGTTCCTGAGATAATAACTCTCCATGAACTTTTTCCATTCCTTGGCGGAACGGCACGGATAGATGCCCGCGCAATAGTTGTACGTCTGGAACCCTTTGGCGTCGGTAGTCTTGGTGGATTCCAGGATAAAGCCGGGAAACTCCCAGCTCTGGGGAATGACCAGTTGAAAGTTCGGATATTTGGTAGTCATCAGAAGCTCCCGTATTTGTCTTTGATTTCCGCGAGGTCCAGCAGGAAAGTGTCGGGACCGGTGTCGCCGGCCGCGTAGTTGTCCACGGCGCGAATGAACTCTGCGGCCTTGAGCAGACCGGTTTTGATTTTCGCCAATTCCTCGAGGATGCGGCGTTTCATCCGGTCGGGATGATCCGCGATGTAGTCGAGGTCCTGGTACGCTTCCATGTCTTTCCTGTAGAACTCATGGACGGAAAAACAATCCTCGTCCCGTTTCTCCAGTTCCTTGGCGAACTCGCCGATGTCTTCGGCAGTCCACTCGAGATTGTTGTTGATGAAATATCCGCCGCTCATTGTCGTTCTCCTTTTGCTTCAAGGGATCTGGCGCGACCTGCGTTTGAAAGTATGGCGTTCGCCGGTGATCGCGTACCAGCGGTCGGCTTCCACGCGGCGGCGTTCCCGCGACTGGCGGCGGCGCTCGCGCTCTTCTTCTTTGGTCATGTACTTCATGGGGCTTGCTCTCCTTGTGCCTTTATTATAGCGTGTCTTGGAATTCCGCTAACACAAAGTCGGTTTCGGTTCTTTACCGTCGAGGATTCGGAGCTTGTTCAGTTCCGCGTGGTTTTCCAGGAACTCGATACTGATCGCCCCGTAGATATTCTGGAGTTCGTCCAGGAGTTCGGCCGCGCTCGTTTTTTCGATCCAGATGTTGGCATACTGTTCGAGAGTGTCAGCGTGGAACAGTCCGAGATAACCGTTCTTCCAGTCGATCGCGTACAGTCTGTGGTAGCGTTTCATTTTTTGCCCTTTATTGTATGGTGCTTCCTGCCTTGTCCAGCAGTTTGACATTCTCGGGATCGCTGAGAAACTTCGTGACGTTCTCGCCGAACATGTACTCGTCGATCAGTTGTTCGACCAGTTCGCGGCTTTCCTCGGGAGCGAGCCCGCCGTAGTTCTGGTGGAAGTCGACAGCGAAGTCTACGGCGGTCGGTTCGGCGAAAGCCCGTTCCATCTTGGTGTCCTTCTGGACGGCGTCAATCAGCCCGATCATGAATCCGTTTTGCATGGCCGTTTCCTTTCAGTTGTTCCAGTGGGGTTCGCCAGCTTCCCAGTCGGCGGGGAGCAGTTCGTGCCGCGTGATCTCGAGGACGAAGCCGTCGAAACCGGCAAGAGGAGGACAGGCCTTCCGGATCGCGGTGGCCGGAGCCGATTCCAGTCCGGTGTCGTCCGCGCCGGCGTAGGTGACGCGGAGATAGCTGTTGCCGGAGTTCGGGTGGAGGTTGGGACGGACGAAACCCGGTACCAGGCCCAGGACCTTCTCGGGGTCCACGTTGAGGAACCAGCCGGCGAACCGGACCGCGGCCTGCATGCTCGCGATCATGTTGTCGGCGAGTTCGATTTCGCGGTGCCCCGTGACGCCCGTTTCCGGATCGTCGCGGAAGTTGATGCCGGTGATTTTGACCTGGTAGATGTTCTCGTTCATGTCTCTCTTCTCCTTGTACCCTTATTATAGCGCGGACTTGAATCCCGCCAAGGTCAATTTTCGACGGGACTGATCGACACTTTGACGGTGCCGGAACCGGGAATCCGGACCTCGAGGTCTTCGCCCGCGTCGTTGACGAGCATGCCCGCGTTTTCCAACGCTTCGATGATGCAATCGTAGATGCTCTGCAATTTGGTCGGTGTCATGGTTTTCTCTCCTTCTTGTTGTTTTTCTTGTACCTTTATTATAACCCGATCGGGAATTCCGCCAAGGACAATTTTCTAACGTCCTTCTTCCGGGATCTCCAGCATGTAGGAGACGGGCCAGAAGATGGCGGCCTTGAGTACGCCCTTGTTGGGAGCCCAGGCTTCGCGCAACTGCTTGCTCTTCTGCAGTTTGTACACGTATTTCTTCATCCCGCCCTTGCGGAAATCGTAAGTCCACCCGTTCTCGAACCAGCAACCGAACAGCATCAGGTTGCGGTGCTGGATGTGTTTCTCGTGGCGGTAGGCGTAGTTGATGTCTTCGGCGGAAGGCGGAACGGGAGCGTTCGTCATGGCCCAGCCTACGGGTATGTTTTCCTGAAGTCTGATCTCGCATTTCATGTTCTCTTCTCCTTGTACCCTTATTATAGCGCGGACCGGAAATCCGCCAAGGATCAAAGAACGGCGTTGTAGCAATGCTGGTCCCGGTGTTTTTTCGGGATCTCGAGGACGTAAGTGACGACTCGCCGGACCGCTTTGCGGAGAAGGTTCTCGCTGGGAGCCCAGGCTTCATGGACCTGTCCGAACTTCCCGCCTTCCCGGAACACGAACTTTTTCATGCTCTTCCGGTAATCGTACTCCCACCCGTCCATGAGAAGAGTGCCCGTCTCCATCAACCTTTCGATCTGGAAACCGCGGTTCCTGTACTGGTTCTCGATTTTCGGAGGAGCGGGAGGACGGCAAATCTTCGCCAACTCTTCTCCCCAGTACCGGGTCACGTTGCACTCTTCAAACTGTATGGGAACCATTTTCTTCTCCTTGGTCTCTCGGTTTTATTATATCACCCTTCCCAAAACCGCCAAGACCTTCTCAAACTATCGGACGGCAATTCCCTCGCGCCAGAAGCAGTCCATGGGCACACCCTCGAGTTTGAGAGCGTTGTGGAGTTTCATTCGCTCGCGGACGACACGGACCATCGCGGCAGTGATCCAAACCCGCTGACCGGATTTGAGAGTGACGGTCCCGCCAACGGCGAGATTGTAGCACCGCTCGAAGTCCGTTTCGTCGAAGTCCTTGGGCTCGCGGATCTTGGCGGAAAGATAGTCGAAGAACATTTCCGTTCCGGGAACCTTGTACTCTCCGGCGTCGATCGCGCGGCGGACGTGCTTCAAGACGTTTTCCCGCGCCCACTCGACGGCTTCTTTCCGGTCCGCGTAGATGTGCGGCATCATGATGATCTTGCCGGGGACGAAGTTCAGTTCGTCGTCTTCGGTCCGCTCGGTCGTGACTTCCACGATCCCGACGCGGAAAATGCTGACATGCTTTTTGGAAAGTTTCATTCGTCAACCTCTTCGGGGTACCAGTCTTCGTCTTCGTTCTCTTCGACGGCGTCCTCTTCGTTGAACCCGAGCGCGTCGGCCACGGATTCGAGTTCGTCGGAGTTCATTTGCTCGATCGCCGTGCGGGCGATGTCTTCCCATTCGATTACGCCGGTTTCGGCTGCGTCGATCATCGTGGCACCTGGGTCTCTCATCTCTTTCCTTTCGTTTTACGATTTCATTATAGCGTACGTCAGGAATCCGCCAAGTGGCAGAACTTTTCGCTTTTCAGTTTCCATTCCAGCCTGGAAAGGCTTTCGACGATGTTCTTCTGACTCTCGCGGAGATCCCTCAGTCTGACCTGCAATTCCCGCCGGCGGCACAGGGCCTGGTGGTAATCGGCCGCGACCTTGGCGATGACGCCGGCCTGCATGAGGGTCGTGACGCGGCCGCGGGTGTTCAGTTCCTCCAGGAACCGTTTCCTGGTATGGGCGACGATCGCTTCGATGCGAGGCAGTCTCGTGGCGGTGTCGGCGAAGGCGCTTTCCACTTCGTGGTTGTCATACCAGGTTTTCTGCTTGAGTTGACGGATTTCCTTGGTGACTTTTTCGTGCTGGTTTTTCAACCAGGACACGGCGCGAAGGTCGGCAAGCTGTTCGGAGTTCTTGTTCTCGTACTCCAGACATTCCTCCTCGGTGTTGAAAGTCGTCCCGTCGTCGGACACGTATACCGTTTTCTTCTGCATTCCGTTTCTCCTTGCGTTTCCATTATAGCCCGGGTTCGAAGTCCGCCAAGCCCGATCACTCGGGCAGGAAATCTTTCAGCCAGGGATTGTCCTTCTCGTAGAGCGGGACGGTCTTGACGTAGAAACCGCCGTCGACGTAGTTCACGTTGGTCTCGTAGTAGTGGCCCGGCGTCACGCTGTCGTTCCACTCTTCCTCGGGGGTCATGCCGTCGAAGTACTCTTCCTTGGCGGAAGCGACCGCGTCCTCGTGCGCCTTGCGGGCTTCGGACCAGTACCGGAACATTCCGACAAACTCGGAATCGGCGTGGTTGTCGGGCCAGTCGTAGGCGACGGTGACGGCGTAGGCTGCGGGCTTGGGATCGGTGTTGCTCATTGTTCTCTCTCCTTTGTTTGTTCTCTTGCTCTTATTATATGGCGGATGTTCGAACCGCCAAGGCATTTTCAAGAATCGCGAGCTGATGTTTGATGCGGTTCATGTAGTGCCGCAGGTCGTTGGCCGCGACAAGTTCGTCATGCTTTTCCTCGTAGTCCGCCGCAGTTTCCATGTGATTGCAGATCTGAGCGAGTTCGTCCCTCACTTTGAGGACGGCGTTGACGGAGACAGGTTTGAAATCGGACGCAATCATGGTTCTCTTTCCTTATGTCCCTATTATACCTAGTCGCGGATTTTCGCCAGGCGCATCGCCAGAAGTCCGGCGTAATACCGGAGATCGTTGGCGGCGAACAGTTCACCGTGCTCTTCTTCGTACTCCGCCGTCTTGCACATGCGGCGGGCGATGGATTCGATTTCCTCGGCGAACTTCTGGGCGGTCTTTTCGTTCATGGGTGTCTCCTTTGTTCTCACACCCTTATTATAACCCAGACAGGAATTCCGCTAAGCGGGAATCCAGACGGTTTTCTTTTCCACCCTGAAGGCGTAGACGGAAACCTTGTCCCACGTCCATTGCTCGGTTTTCCAGGCGTAGCTGTTCCGCTTGTTCACCTTGCC
>Ga0265298_10002333_pt1 | contig 26608 bp, 29 predicted proteins | sample AusTroGonzalo_MG_3_FD_193486 | JGI IMG/M metagenome (GOLD analysis project Ga0265298, IMG submission 193486) | Bovine rumen microbial communities from tropical cattle in Woodstock, Queensland, Australia - Gonzalo_01 | ecosystem: Host-associated > Mammals > Digestive system > Stomach > Rumen ...
CTGTATTAACCGATATGCCAAGTTGCTGGGCGATCTTTCCATATCCATATCCTGCCGCCCGTAATTTGATGATTTTGACTTTCTGGTTTTCCGTCATAATCGTTGGTCTCCTTCTGAGGGATTGGTATTTTAATGCTTCCCCCATCCTCTAACAAAAAAAACAACCCCCACCGTTAAACCAGCTCAAAATGGCCCTATGCGGATATCAAGCCCATGCCTGAAAACGCGCCTGCAGTGGCCTAACGAAGCTCGCACACACAAAAAAATACGGCCCATAGGTTTCCCCAGGGCCGTAATACACAATTTTCAATTTACATTTTTCGTACCGCAAAATAGATAGCCGTCAATGCGATAGCATACGCGATGTTACGCTGGCGCTTAATTTTTTGTAGCCGGAGCCGCTCCTCTGCTTCGTACTGCTGCAATAATTTGTTGGCAGTCTGCAATGATTGTGTCTGTCCGGCCAGTGTTTGCTGTAATCCTGCCAGCTGCGTCTTGAGCGTCTGTGACTGCTTTTCGGCTTCCGCCAATTGCGTCTGAGATTGCGCCAGCCGATTCTGCAGCGTCACGGACTCCCAGCTCTGCCTGTCGTTGATATTCCTCAACTCGCTGAAGTTCCTGTCTAACCTCTCCAGCTCCGTTTCCGTGATCTGGTAGAGTTGCTCTGCCAAACACAAAGCCGGAATAAAAGATAAGCAAACAACCAATAATGTGCAAAACAATGCCCTTAATTTCCTGCCCATCCATTTTTACCTCCGTCATTCCCACACATAGTTTCCGTCAAAATACCGCTGCCCAACCTTCAGACTGTCCGTGAACTGCCACATGGCAGCGCCCTGCCAGTCGCAGGAACTTGCCCACTGCGCGCACCAGATGGGAGCATATTCCGGCAGCACATTTGTGAGGATGCGGTTCTGTAACCAGTCCAGATTTGCATAGATACCGCAGTTGAACCCGTGCCGATTGCACTCGGCTATGAATTCGTTGCACATCCCGGTGATGACCAGACTGTTAGGCATGCCGTGCCGCTCTTTGTATCCATCCCCGTCCTCGACATCGAACCAGACGCCCATCTCCAGTTTTGCCGGAGTCAGGCCGCTGGTTTCCAGGATATGCGTCATAAATTCCGCTTCGGCCTTGGCGTCAGCTTTCGTCAGCGCATAACTGTAATAGTAGACGCCCACCTTCAGGCCGGCATCCAGCGCCCCGTTGATGTTCTCATAAAACAGGCTGTCCAGATGCCCGCGCCCGTAGCCAAGCCTTACAATCGCAAAATCAATACCGTTCTCCCTGACTTCCTTCCAGTCGATACGGCCATTGTTCTCCGATACGTCAATTCCTTTTTTCAACATTATTTACCCCTCCGTTTCAGCAACTCATACAGCCGGGCCATACTCTTCACCCCGGCGTCGCCCAGGTTCTCGATGACAGAAAGCGTTTCATTCATGGCCAGATACCCGGAAACGATCTGCACGATTTGGGAAGAACCACCGGCCGCCCCGCTCATCAGATCGAAAATGCCGGCCATCAGGAGACAGATGATATAGACGAACAGCTTGCTGACGCCACGCTTGCGCATCTCCTCACTGTTGATTCTCCGGGCCTTCCGGGCACTATTGATACCTTTCACGGCATCAAAAAAAGCAGGGTCTTCCTTACCCTGCTCCACCAGGTACGCATAGCTGATGGCGATCCACTTGGTCAGTATATCGATATACAACAGTACCCCGAAACCGACAAGCAGGATGGAGTACTTGTTCGTCACCAGCCCCAGCACCGCACCGGCGATTACTTTGAAGTTGAAGATGTCACTCATTTTTTCCAATACACTGTGGACGATTTCCTTATCCATGCTCTTGCCCTCCTTTTCTTAATTCCACGGATACAAGTGTGTAGATACAAGATCCGGCGTCATGGCTGCCGTAAGATTGGATACCCGGAGCCGGACTTTCACTTCACCGCTCCCGCTGTTCGCCCCGTACTGCTTGTAGAACGGAAACTCGCTGCCGGCTGCGTTCACGTTGTATTTCACCACCGCCGTATACAGGTTGCCGTTTTCGAGTTCCTGCCTGTGCATGGTGCCTGCCGAGGCGCTGAACCGGGTACTGCTGCTGGAATTTGTATAAATGATGAACTCCGGCCCCCAGGAACAGGCGTTGCCCGTCGGCATCCATACCGCGTATTCGATATACACATCATTGCCCACACCGACAGCCGAATTGATGGCCGTGGAGGCCACCTTGGAGTTCCAGTCGGAAGCGCCGGCATTGTTCAGGGTGAAAACCATATCCGGCACGGTCAGCACTTCTCCGCTCCGCAATGCCGAAAGGTCAAATCCGCTGACGACCACTTCTTCCTGCGCCGCCGTCAGGGTAAAGGTCATGTTCGAAGTCAGGCAGTAGGAATTCGCTGCCTGCAACCGGGAACCACCGGAAACTGTCAGTTCCCCAGCCGTGTATCCGGTATCGGCCACGGGGTTCGTAAACGATATGACCGACCCTTTTTCCGCCGTGAAGGAATACACGTCCGGTCGGGCAACGCCATCTACCGATACAGTAAATGACTGGTGCTCCATGGTGGGCATGGTCACGGTGTAGTTGGTTGCCGTACCACCGGTAGACGGGATGGCCAGAATCGCCGCCGCCATCGCTCTTGGCTTATACCGGGTGGCAGTCCCGTTCTTGCTCCGTATGGCACTTCCGATCGCCTGCAGGGCCGTTTCATCCACATACACATCCGCCATCAGTATTCCACCTCGTTCCCGTCCTGGATTGCCAGCAGGTCTTCAATCAACTGGCCGAACTCTGCCTCCGTCCCTTCGTAGCCGCCTTCCACAGCATATTCGTAGACGCTCTTGCCACAGGGAATCCCGAAGTCCAGGACAGCCGCCGAGGACGTCCCGGAATTGACCACCGTAGCGTTTTGGTTGTACCGCAGCGTGGTCACCGTGCCGATCCGGATGGTGGCAGCCTGTCCGGCCGCGCCACCTCCGCTTCCTTCCGCCTGCAAATACGAAAGCTGGGTCCAGGAGCTTGTCCCGTCACCCAGCTTTATTTTTCTGGTATCTTTCTCGTATCCGATCTCTCCGGCCGCCAACACCGGGTTCTCCGATGCCCATCGGGCGGCCGTGGCCCGTTTCACTTTCATCACGCTGCCCGGTAAACTTTTCGGCATAGCTTACACCTCCCCTGCATCAATCACTACGGAATCACCGTCATGAACCGCATTGGTATCCGTACCGGAAGAACCACCGCTGCTGCCACCGCTGCCGGAACCACCGATCACGATTTCAGGGGCAGGATTCCCCGTATGGCAGAAATAGGAACTGAACTGCCGGAACCGGTAAAACTCCACATTATCAATTCGTATCGTCCACTTTCCTTTGGGGCCGAGCTTCGTAGGCACATCCGTCCCCTGTTCCCAGAAGGCAAAGACATCACCGCCCGTATCCATGTTGGTAGAGATGTTTTCCAAAGTTATCTGGTGAGGCAGTTCCAGCCGCCCGTCAAAGATGCAGCGGTAATTGTTACCGTTGGCAGAGACCACATCCCCCTCATAGAACTGAGTCTGCGCTGCCCACTGTTTCGTAGCGGTATCCGTGGTGTATTCCCAGATCATATCGCCATCCACACTCATGGCGTTACCGGATACCGGAATCTGCCCGGAAGTCGTACCGTCCTGGTTCACCAGCTTATAGACCGTCTTCACCCCGTTCACCATGGAAACGCAATAGCAGTCCCGCGCCCACCAGGTGACCGGCGCCCAGTCTTTTCCCATAAAGGAAAGGCGGGCGGTCCCTTCGGTAAACGCTCCCCGCCATGCCGTATCGATGGGAGGCCGTTCTCTCAGCTTGCCGCTGTTAATAACCTTGTAAATCTTGTGGTCGGCATAGATATAGGTGTTGTTCTGGACATTCATGTTCGGGGAAAACTCCGCTGCCACAAACGAACTCAGCGGCCCGACATATTCCCAATAACAGGCGTCCAGGTTCTTGGGATACACATCCTCTCCTTCGATGACCGTGCCGCTGCTATGGGTAGGCCGCCAGCCGTTGGAGGTTCCCGCCGTGATGCATTCATAACAGAACACCGGCAGCCAGGCGGAAGATTCCGTGAAACAGTAATCTCCCACACTGTATGCTTTTGATGCCTGCCACCGGGAATCTTCCACATACTTCACCATAGCCGTACCCAGGGCAAACGCATTGCCCGTGGTATTGTTCGGCTTGTTCCCGTCACTTGGTACCGGAAGTTCCCCGGCCTGGGTGACCTGGAAATACTTGAAGTTATAAAATGTGGTCTTGCCTTCCGTATCCAGGAATTTTTCATACGTCCGGACAATCTGGCCGGGCACCACCGTCAGCCGGGAAGTATCGCCGTTATCAAACCAGTCCACCCCGCGCCCGATGTAGCGCCAGAACAGGTTACCGGTATTGTCGTTCCCCGTATCCCGGCAGTGGTTTGTGATGTTGGATGGTGCTTTGGTCGATGTCCTGCATTTCCGTGTCCCGGCTATCATGAAATACACAAGATAGGTATTGGCATCATAACTGTGGAAATGGCAGTCCCGGATGGTCACTTCCGGGAACTTGTAGTGCGGTAATGTACTGACCGCTTCCGGAGCAAACTCAATCTTGCAGACGTCAAACTCATTGCCGTCCGGTCCTTTCAGGTAGGCATTGCAGTTCTCAATGAACACCTTGCCCTCGAAGATACGCCCGTAGGTCAGGTTGAACTCCAACAGATGGGCGTTCGGCCAGGAATCGGCCTGCAGCAGGTTCACATAGAAGTTGGAGTTGGTGATCCGTACAATCCCACGCCCCTCACCGATCTGGATGGCATGGTTAAACAGGTTACATTCGTCTATGTAAAGGTTATAGAAGTAATTATGGATATCCAGGCGGTTGATGCTCACCCGTTTGATATGGATATCCTTTACGCAGTTCATGGCCGTGGCTCCCCAATACCCCTGTACGGAAATATCCTGCAGCTTCAGGTCCAGACAGTTGGTCGCCCGGATGACATAACCGGATGTGGCGTTCGCCCCGCCCTGCTTCTTCCCGGCGGCATTGAACCCGACGATATCCGTCACTTCCACGTTGTAGGAACCCCAGATATAAATCATGGTGTTCTTGAACTGCGTATTGTGCATCTGCGCTGAATCCGGGTAGAACGTAAAACCTGAGATATGGGCGTTATGGCACTTGCACCACAGCACCGAGCAATATTTGTTGGCGCTGGTGTTCAGCTTCACCTCGCACCCCTTAAAGTGGTAGTGCGTCGCAGGAAGCCGTGTGTAGTTAATGGTGAAATGGGAAATCAGCGTATCCGTGGTCACCTGGTGGGTATTGTAATCACTGAACGGCGCGGAGATTTCTTCCCCGCCGGCCCGGTCCCAGTCTTCCGTGAAGGGTTGCGCCAGCAGCCCGTCCGTGGTATGGAGCAGCAGCTCGTACCGCGGCTCGGAATACAGATAGCCGCCGTCATCCCGGACAGCGTATGGATCTTCCTTCAGAAAGATAAGGGCGTTCTGTTTCACATCCCCTTCGTTTCCCATAGTGCCGATGATGAAATTGTCCTTTTTGTAGGTTTGCAAGGCTGAAGCCACCGGTTCATAGGTCATGTAGTCTATCTCGTTGTCGCCCCAGAGATAAAACCCGAACCAGGTGGCGTTGCAATCCCGTACCAGGAGTCGGCTGCCGGACAGGTCGATATCCCCGGCGCAGACTATCGGCTCGTTGTTATCCTTGCGGATAATGCCATCATGGTTGGCTACTTTCACCGTATAGCGTTTCCTCTCGCTTTCCGGCTCGATGGTGTACACGCTCCGCTGGTATAAATGGGTGTTGGCCAGCGCCGTCCCGTCATCCGTCTCCCCGTCCAGCTTCGCACCGAACTGCCGGTAGTTCACCACGGTGTCCGTGATGCAGGCGTACATGTGCTTGTGCTTCACGGTGCCGTTGGGATTAGTCGCCGGAACGGGCCGCCCGCTGCCGTCCTTCAGCGTTACATACTCTCCATGCTCATCCAGCATCGGAGTCCCATCCGCCTTATAGGAAAGCTGGTATTCCACCTCATCCGTCTCACCCAGATCAATGACCCACGGGTACGCTTCCTGGGAATACAAATACCGGAGTTCATAGTTAGCTCCGCCGCCATCGTTTTTATGGTAGTATCCCTTGGTGCGTACCACATCGCCGAGAGACAGAAACGCCGCCGAAGCAATCAGGTCCGCCAGCGTATCGTAAACGCCCTGGGTAGCTGCCGAGCCGCCGCCACCTGTACCGCCACCACCTTGCGCGAGCAGGCGGCGCATCTCATCCAGCCCGGCCTGCACCGACGCCTTGGCGCTGGTCACATAGGCCAGGTCATAGTTATAGGCCACAGGCGCACCGATAGCAATCGCGGTCTCCCGTATCTCGATATGGATACGCCGAATTTTATGGTCGATCCAATTCTTAATCATTGTGCACCGTCCTCCGTACAATAAATTTGTTGGGATACACCAGCGTGGTATGCGCCCCGCTGGCGGTATCCACATAGAGGTCGTACCAGTAGGTTCCTTCGGCAAGCACTGACATCTCCTGCGCTGTACCGAACACCGATATCACATTGTTCAGCGTATCGATGCCGCAGGGCAGGGACAAAAGCGTCTGCCGTCCTTCGATGTCCTTCTTCACCGTGAAAACGGCCCGGTCGTTCTCGGTCAGTACCAACCCTTTCACATAGAACAGGGTAATGAAGGTATCCCCCCGGCTGCACATGATCGTCTTTTCTTTTACAATAATCATGCCGTGCCTCCTATCGTCACACTCACTGTCTTTTCCTCGCTCCTGCCGTAATAGGTCACTACAGTAACCGCCAGCACATACGTTCCGGTATCCGCGTCCTGGATAGTCATGGACGTACCGGACGCCCGGTACACCTCGCCCTGGAAGGAAACCTCATAGTACCGGAACCCGGCAGCATCGGTCGCGTTCCAATGGGCGCTGACATTATATTTATCATTCTGATGTTCCACTGTGGCGGCCAGCCCTGTCACCTTGTTGATGACGATGGAACTGATGAGCGTCACGTTCGCCACCGTGCCGGAGGACCGGGCGGCCACTCCGACCGTCACGACCTTGACCTTGCTCGGCATCCGCACCGAGGTATAGGAGTAACTGTTTCCCCGGATGCCTTCGGCTGCCAGCACATATTTCCCACCGTCCATCACATACACCGCATAGCTCCCATTGCTCTCCCGCACCCAGGAGATATCGGTCTGGTACCGAGACGAACCGTCCTGCAGCAGATATCGGAATGCCGCAGCAGACAAGGACGTAACATTTTTTACCTGCTGCTCATGGGAAGAATACTGGATAACCGGAATGTCATAGTTTTCTTCATAAACCGAAGCGTCGTATTCCAGGCATTCGATTTTCCGTGTAAAGTCCTGCGCACGGGTGATGGATTTCACCACAAAGGGCTTGCTCCCCTTGTGGGTATAGGCTATATCAAAAATATCCTGCGGCTGCGGCGGGTCTTCAGCAGGGAACGCATTTGCCACACGTAGCCGGCACCAGCCATCCTTGTTCTTCAGCACCGTCACCGGCGAGGTGTACATGTTGTCGTTGACCGTCCGGTACATGATGCGGTACGGCCCTTCCATATCGTCCAGCTCCACCGGCAGGAGAAGTTCCTGCCCTTCCACTTCATGGATACGTCCGCTCCGCGCCCATTTCGGAACATCGTGGGCAATCAGCACCACGTCCCCCACTGTGCAGGCGATGGCGTCCACCCCGGCCTCAAAAGAGACAGTCCGTAGCAGGCGCTGGTTGCAATAAAGCTGGTACATACCCTCCCGGTATGCCTGTTCATAGGAAGTAATGCCGTTGAACTCCGCCTGGGCCGTCCGTTCCTGCGTATCCGTATCGTAGGTATCGGAATAGATGGTAATAGTTTCCCGGCTGAAATCGTTGGCCGCATCCATGTAGGTCAGTTCCACGCAGTTGGCCCGGTCGCTGGTCTGGAGGAATTCCTCTTTGAAGGTCCCCTCCACTATATTGCCCATGCCGAACATCTGCACCGGCTGCCTTACGCAGTCCCAGGTGCAGCCGTAGCGGGTACCGAAACGCAGTACCTGGCCCCGTCCCACGTTGGCGATGTTCTCGTTGATGACGTCCAGCATCTCCCCGGCGTTCACGATCTCGATATTCACATATAAGCGTTTCGCATCACAGAAATCCGCCCAGGCTTTGAACTGGTCATACAGTATCCGTCTGGCGGCTACGCCCCGGACATCATACACGAATTGGTTACTATGAATGTTCTTCAGTTTCCGGCACTGGTGCAGCACGTCATAAGATGCCCAGGCAGGATTGGTGGAGGCTTTCTGTTCATACTGATTGGTGTCCGGATTCCAGACCAGCACATAGGGGCATGTCTTTTTGAATTTCAGCGTCGGCGAACCGCTGATCTGGTCAGTGGCCAACGCTTTGATCCCGACCAGCGCGATGTTAGGATAACAGAAATCGTCATAGACGATGGAAGTCAGTCCCGTCCAGAAGCAACGGGTGCTGGCACGGCTGCTGTCCACCGCATGGCTCCGTCCAACCACCTGCATCTTCACCTGGTACTCGCCGGGCGTCAAGTTGTCCACCCGGTACTCTTTCCGCAGGCTGCTGGACTGGTTTCCGGTGATATGCCCGTCCTGTGCGTTGCCACCAATGAACTGTACCCAGGTCCCATTCTCACCGAGCCGGTAATATCCCTCAATATCCACCGAGGCAGTACCCAGCTCCCCGTTGTCCTGGGCAAAGTACAAACCGTTGGTGAATTCAATCTTCACTACAAGACCCTCGGTCGCATTGCCCTGTGCCGTGTCGATGCGTTCCGTATCCAGCAGCTGATAGTTCAGCGTCTTGGTAAAATAGGTATCGTTGAAATTGCTGATTGGGCTCTGGTCGTTGGTTCCCTCCCTGGTTTCCAGGGTCATTCCCTCATAGAAGCTGACCGGGTTATCGTTGACCTGCACATCCGTGATGGTGAGAGGTCCCTCCCCGGCTGCCACCAGCCAGTTCAGGTATTCCTTGTTATCCCGGACTTCCACATACTTGCCGATGGATTGGCCTCCGCTCTGTACCGTCCCATAGGTCAGTGCGATGGCGTTGTTCTGGCCTTCCATGGTCTGCGTCCCGTCCCAGGAATAGGTAGGGTCGGTCTTGGCATCGTAATGCCCCATATCCTGTTTCCCGGTAAACCGGGAAATCAGAGTACTGCCCAGGAACATCACGGCGGTCGCTGCCAGGAAAGAGGCAAAGCCCCAACTGCCCATGGCGACCACACCGGAGCCCATGAACGCGCCGCCTGCCACTATGGAACCGACGCCCAGGGATACGATGGAAAGCGCGATGGCCGCGATGATACCCAGGATGCCCTTGCCGCCGCCTTTGGCGATGACGGGACTCACCACTACGAAATCACCGTCAACGGTGATATATTGTGAATCTGTTGAATTACCGTTGACGGTAGCCCGCATATCCAGGCCGGGAACCCCATACCGTTCCATAAGGGACTGGAGGGATTCCCCGGCTTCTATCTTTTCTACCCGCCTGCCGTTCCAAGGCTCAAACGGGTTCTTTATGATCACCAGCGTAATCTTGTTCTTGTCCTGCATATTCGTAACACCCCTCAATGACACGGTTCCAGGCCGGGGAACTGATCCTGTCCACACAGACGCCGATGTTCTCGCGGATGTGGATGAACTTCCCGTCCCCGATGTAGCAGCCGGTATGGTTCACCACGCCTTTCGGCACCCCGAACCGGATGGCCAGGATACAAGGTACAGGCAGGTTCGCTTTATCGCATTTCTTCCAGACGGTTTCCTTGGCCCGTTCCCCGTCGATGATGCCGGATATCTTTTCCACGTCATCGTATTCCGCATCAAACTCTGGCAGCTCGATACCGCAGCGCCGGTACACTTCCATCACCAGCCCGTAACAGTCCAGGCCGGTCTTCACATCCCGTCCGTGGTTTTTGAACGGGACACCGATCAAATCATCATAGCGGATCAATGCACATACACCCCTTTCTGGTCGATGCCCTGGAATGCGCCGAACCGATGGCTGTTCCCTCTCGCCCTGCAATCCGTCAGCGTATGGTCGCAGGTGGGATAATTGGACGTGCAGCCACACCGCACGTCTTTGTACTTGAAGCTGCAGCTGTTCTTCATATACCGGTTCAGCGGTCTTCTTGTCCGGGAACTGTACTCGCTGCCCAGATGGAAAGTGATATACTGCTGGTCGACCTGCGTCTTGGTCACCACGAAAAACTCTTCCATCTCCGCATACCCGGTTTCCAGGGCCAGGCTGTTCACCACCCGGAGGATGACCTCCGTGCCGTTGCCGCCGTTGGCCTCCTCCACTGCGTACTGCAGCGCCTGGGATACGTTGTCCACTTTCAGTTCCACATCCGGGTCGCTCCCGTCCGTGTTTTCCGTTACTTCACCGATGCTGAACGGAAACGCCTGGTACAGATTCCCGTTCCAGGTCACGTCTTCCGTGTTGTAACAAATACGGACAGTTTCTTCACCGAGCTGGATATCCAGCAGTACGATGAAAGCACTGTCCGTACTCAGTTCATTTTTCTCTTTTCTGGCGATGGCTGATAGACTTAACATTTCACACCTCCGTCAGTTCGATATCCCCGGTCCAGTACCGCATGGCTTCGTTCTTCCACTCCCCCACACGGGTGATGCGCACTTCCACTTCTTCCATGTGCGGGTCCAAATCCCCGTACACGAAGCTCACAGAATCCGGGTTCACCCATATAAAACTTTTCGCGGAAAACTTCACGACCTTGGTAACGAAATGCATCAGAATCAGGTACTGCCGCCTGGGCAGATGATTCCAGTGCAGCGTCCATTTCCTGCGGCTCCGGGTGAATTTAGAACGGGTCTGCATGGACCCGTCCTCAAACTTGGTGCGCAGTGAGGTATCCTCGTGCTGTTCAACGAAGGGCCAGCCCGGCGCACGGATATCGGGAAAATAAATCATATCGCTCATGTTGTAGCAACCCCCTTGATCATGCTGCGCAGGCCGCCCTGGTTCGTACTGACCGCTTTTAAGACCACGCCGATGACGTATTCCTCTCCGTTAAAGGAACTGCCGGTCTGCTCCGCCTGAAGCTGCTGACCGGATTCGTTCTTCAGCTGGATGCTGATGTTCACACCGCCTTTTCCCATAGCGGGCATGACCGTATCTGCCATGACCGGCCCGCCCGTAGCGAACCCCGGCATCTGCCCGGTGTTCAGCATGTCCAGATACGGGACGCCCAGGCGCCGAACCGCCGCCGCGTTCATCACATACTCCCCACGGGAGAGCATCGCCGGGATACTGTCACTGGTAGACGTCCCGGGTCCCCAGACCGTACCCCCCGAAGCGTATCCCCTTACATAACCGCCCTCGGCAAACCCGAACACCCCGCCAAAGAAGCTGGACAGGAATTTGTTCACGATGGCGGACGCCATCATCTTTGTGATGCTTGCCAGGATGTTGTTCAATAAATCGTTCACAAAATCCAGCAGGGAATCCCCGAAGGATTTGGCGCCTGTCAGTACATTCTGAAAGAAGTTCTGCAGCGCGCCCTGGCTGTCAAGAATCACTTCCGCTACCCTGTCGGATGTGGATTTGTTCACTTCCAGCCAGTTCTCGTAATACCGCTGCATCACGTTCTGCTGTGTGTTATAGGAATTCAGCCGGGCCGCGTTTTCTTTGGTAAGGAGCTGTTGCAGCGCCGACCAGGAGTTCCGGCGGAATGCCTCATCCTTCGCCGCCATGATGTCCTTGCACTGGATATAGAAATTCCTGGTTTCTTCGGCATACTGCTGCTCTGCGGCAGCGATATCTTTGGCCACCTGCTTTGCAAGGGACAGCTTTCCGTTTTCCATCTCCTCAAACGCAACCCCCTGGGCCTTCAGGTTCTGTACCAGCATGGCCCGTTCGGAATCCGTCATGCCGAGGTACTCGATCTCAAACTCCCGCCATCTCTTGCGGATGCTGTCCACCGCTTCCTCATGGTCCAGCTCAATTTTATGAGCCGCCTTTTCCGCAGCGGTCGCGTAGACCATCTGCAGGTCTGTGCTTTCCCGCATGGCGTCCTGTACCTTCCGCAGCATATCGGCTTCCGACTTGGCAGCGCGTTCTGCCGCATCACGCCTGCGCTGTTCTTCTTTTTCCGGGTCAACCTTACGGCCGCTTCCGCCGCCTTTTCCTCCTCCGCCAGTATCCGTACCGCCGGATCTTCCGAAATTACTGAAATCCGGCGTCTTCACCGGGGCCTTGGTCTTGCTGCCCGGAATCTCAGGAGCCGTGGAACCGCCGGGCAAATAATTGAGGCTCTTGCCAGCCTGCCTTGCCCTGTCGAGCAGCTGGTCGAGCCATGCCAGCGCAGACCGTACCGTACTGCTGATGACATCGATGACCTGCCTGCCCCAATCCGGCAGCGCGTTGTAAGCCATATTCTTGAAATCACTGATGACCGCATCAATTGCACCGGCAATGTTATCTGCCATCGTAGATATGGCGTCCCATACGGAATGTGCCGTGTTCCCGGCGGCATCTGTGAAGTCGTTAAAAAGAGTAATGGCACCCGTGATGAAGGGTTCGATTGCCTCACCCAACAGGACACCAAAGCCGGTCAGGATATCGATTACGTCAGTTACCACAGAAGTCACTGTGTCTATCGCTTCGGAAAACGCTTTTGTAATCTCCGCTGTCTTTTCTTCACTGACGCCCAGCACATCCAGCAACGCCTGGAGCGTCTTCACAGGATTCAGGATCGCGTATATTGCCGCCCCGACCGCAGCCCCTGCCGCTATCAGAGGCAAGAGAGGCGCGACGGCAGCCCAGGCGGCTACCGCCATACTTGCCAGCGCCGGTATCGCCACAGCCACGATCGCCCCTGCCAAGGCCGTAATCGCCATCTGCAACTCCGGCGGCACCAGATCAAGCAAGGCATCTTTCAGCCCTTTGTCCTTTATCGCCGATGCAAATTCAGAAAGCGCGTCCCCGGCTGTACTGAATACTTCCGGCAGGTTCAGCGCCTCGGAGATGGCAAGGCCCGTCTGCATGGCAGTCTGTTCCACACCGTCCATGAGGTTAGACCAGGCGCCCAGCACCGTCTTGCTCTGGGCATCCATCATCCCGGCATAACGGCTTTCCATTCCGCCGACCAGCGCTTCCAGCGCCATCTGGCTGTCAACCATGCCTTTGGAGACCTTGTCCTGTGCTTCTGCTACATCCGTACCGAGATACTCCGCCAGCATCTGCCAGGCCGGGATGCCAAGTTCCGTGACCTGCATCATTTCCTGGCTGGCCAGTTTGCCTTTCGCGGCGATCTGGCCTAACGCAACGGTCAGACGGTTCACCCCGTCCTGCCCCGCGCCTACGCCGGCAGCGGCATCGCCCACAGCAGTCAGCGTGGGAATAACCTGCTCCGCCGTAAAACCGAATGCCAGGAATTTTTGCGAAGCCAGTGTGACATCCTTAAACTCAAACGGGGTATGGGCTGCAAAGTCTTGCAGTTCCTTAATCATCTGGTCGGCTTTCTCGGCGCTGCCCAGCATGTTGGTCATGGCGGTCTGCACATTCTGCAGCTCACCGCCTGCCTTCACGGCATAGACCGCCACGCCTGCGAGAGCCGCTCCTACCGCCGTGATTCCCAGGGCGGCGTTCCGGGAAAGGGACATGCCTTCCCTGCCGAACGCATAGTTCAGCTGGCGCTGTACGGCTTTCAGTTCCTTCTTCAGATCGGATGTGTCTGCCCCGATGTTCACCAGAAGGTCAGCTACCTTTGTCGCCATGCCCCAGGTCCCCCTTTCCCAGATTGAATTTTTTGATGAAATATTCCCGTTCCGCTTTCCGTTCATCCGCCGAAGTGTCCGGCAGGAACTGTTTCATCAGTTCCTTCGGCGTCATCGCCTCCTTCAGATGTACGTTCATCAGGCAGGATACCCAGTAGGCTGTTTCCCACAACTCTTCCAGGCGCTTTTCCTGCCAGGCGTCCAGGACTTCCTTCACCTCAAACAAATTCAGGGCATGGAACTGTTCATGGGTGTAACCCCGCTTGATCAGTTCATGCCCTGCAATTTCAACATACTCCCGGAATGAGGGGAACTTCTTCCCCTCTACCCGTTTTTTTCTTCTTTCTCCGCCGCATCTTCCAACTTTTCCGTGGCATCTTCCGGGAAGGTCGCCAGATACGCAGCCGTACCCGCGATGCCCGTCGCCACCACCGCTTTGGTGATGGGAAGGGATACTTCCTCAATGCTGTGCCCCTTGTACAGAAGCTCCTGGATCTTGTCCGCATAGAACTTCTGGGAGCGCCCCCGAAACGAGCCGTCCTCCTCGTGGACAGCCACAGATAAAAGTGCGGTCATGACCGTGATGCTCAAGGCCCTAAGTTCCTGCAGCACCTGCAGGGTAGGCATCTTCAGCATCTGCTCCACGGTCATCATCTTGCCAATATCCAGTTTCAGATACTGACCTTCCTTAATCAGGTCAAATGGGATTTTTTTAACCATTGTTGTCCTCCTCGTCATTGCCATCCGTTACAGTACCGGAATCATCACTACCGCTTCCGGTGTTTTCTTCACCTTCCGTACCGGTAGTTTCTCCGCCGGTTTCCGAACCGCCAGTCTCACCGGCCGGTTCCTCTTCATCCCTCTGCAGTTCCGACAGCGGGCCGTCCCCGGAGATCGTGCCGGAAATGGTCGCCACATCATCGTGCTGGGTCTTCAGCGAAAATTCCGTGATGGAACCCCAGCCTGTATAGTAACTCTTGTCCGGGTACTCGAATTTCAGATGCACCTGCCGCCCTGCGTTGAACGCGGCTTCCAGGTAACGGGCCCCTTCATCGTTCAAGAGAACCACGGATTCCAGGTCGACGTTCCAGTTGCGGAGGCCCGGCAGATGGCAGGCCCAGCCACCGGAAGTCTTGTGGGACGCATCCAGCTCATCCGCCTTGCGGTTCAGGTTGCCGGAACGCTGCCCGCCGACCAGCAGCCAGTCCGGTTCCAGGTCGCTCACGCCCTTGTTCACATGAATCAGATAATCTTTCCCTGCCGTAGCCGTAGAGACGGCATCGGTACGGGTCGGAAATGTAGTCGTAGACATCGGTTCAGTCCTCCTTCTTCTTGTTCTGAATCAGCGTATCCAAAGTGATGACGCCGCTGTAGCCGATTTCATCCTCCGGGTACGTCTCGTAAAAATCAACGGCCTGGCTGCACACAAAGAACTCATCCGCAGACAGATCGATCTGCTCCGCCGCAAATGTGTTTATGAGGTTTTCTGCCAGGGTGTTGATTTCAAACCTGCCTTTATAATTACTGTAAATATGGATATGTACAGAAGTTTTCGTCATATCCTCGGTCTTGGTGGATTTGTCCTGCACGGTGACGGCTCCCAGGGTGATGAACGGCAGCACCGCGTTTTCCGGCACATAATCGTACACCCTGTATCCCGTCTTTTCCCGCAAATACGGCACCAGCGCTTTGTGCAGGGCATTGTTAGGCAATCGTTTCATATTTCCCTCAACGCCTTTTTTACATCCTGTATGATTTGCGGTTCCACATATTCATAGGCAGGTTTCAAAAACGGCTTGCCTGCCCTTTTGGGAACCACCGCTATCTTGCTGAGCTTGTAACGGTCAGCAAACGGGAACCGCAGTGCTTTCTTATGCCTGGGCCGGATGATGACTGACCGCGCACCGAACTCCACCAGATGGGCATGGGGTTCCATGGAATAGACCTGCCCTTCCAGCTTTGCGGAACTGAACCGGGTTTTCAGTGATTTCCGCAGCCTGCCCGTGTGCCTTGGCACACGCTGCATGGCTTCTTTTCTCACCAGCCGGGTTCCTTTCCGCAGCGCGTTCTCTACACGCAGCCGCATCCTTCCGTTCCAGTTTTTAATCTGTTTCACTGCCCGCGCCAGTTCCCCGGCCGGGACTTTTACCGTAAATGTGGACACAGCTCACACCCCCGGTTCGTAGTGCCGAAGGATGAGCATGGTGTTATCCCGGAAGGTGTTGTCCGCCGTTTCCACGACAAATACGTCCCCTTCCAGCAAAACATGCCAGCCACGCTTGATGTCTTTCCGGGGCCGGATACGCAGCCGTACCTGTTCCCGGTTCATGGGAGTCCCTTCTGCCTGCTGTTCGGCATAGTCCGGTTGTTCCATCTTTGCCCAGGCTTTCCCGGCATCCTCAAAGACCGTTTCCAGTCCTCCGTAGCCGTCCTCTTGGGTGACGGGCCGCTGCAGGGTGATCCGCTTGTCCATCTTTGCGATTTTCATGTCAGAACCCCTCCTTCCGTACCCCGAACAACAGGGACCGCAGGGTCAAGGTCAGGGCGTGATGGTCAGCCTCCTCCCGATGTTCGTACAGATAGGCTGTCGCATACAGAACTGCGGTCTTTGCCGTATCCCCCAGGGCTGCGAATTCCTCCGCATCCTCTATCCGGGCCACATCCATGCACAGCTTTTCCGCCGATTGGGACAGCCTGGTAACCAGGCCGTCCTCCTCAACGCCATCTACCCGCAGGTAGCTCTTCACTTCCTCCAGTGTCAGAAGCATGACCATCACCATCCCCTAAAAATCAATCCCCGCCGCCTTCGTTATTGGTTTCACCGTCGGTCGTCTCCCCGCTGGTTTCACCGCCTGCGTTATCGGAACCGCCGCCTGCATTGGCGCCGCCGCCAGCGGATGCCACCGCGACCTTCAGGAGCTGCACGGCTTCCGGCAGGATCAACAGGGCATCCACACGTTCTTTCATGACGAAGCCCACCATGCCGTTGCCGGCGAACAGTTCTTTCAGTTCCTGAAAAGCCCTGCGGCCCCGGTCACCGATGTTGTAATAACTGTAATCGCCGAATGCCAGCGCCACATTGCCCGCCGCCAGAACCGGCGCGAACTGCGAAGTGTGGATAGCATAACCCAGCAGGCTGTCCGGCTCACCGGCCTTGATGGACGGCTGCCACAGGTAGTTGCCGTTCAGGTCTTTCAGCTTGCGCAGCGCGCACAGCGTCCCGTCATTGGTGATGAAGGACGCGCTCTTGCGGTACGGGCGTTTCAGCTTGTAGACCAGGTCGATGACATTATCCGCCGTGATATCCACGGTAGGAACGGTCAGCCCGGTCTGGGCGTCACGGTACAGGCCCTTCGGCTTGCCGATTCCGTCACCGTTCAGGAAGGCATCTTCCTCCGCGTTGGCCAGCGCCTTGCCGAATTCGCTGATGACCCAGCTTTCCAGCTGGAAGGCGTTGTCGTACAGCAGTTCCTCGGTAATCTTGATGGCCACATGCAGTTTGTGGGCATCCAGGAACTTCTGGTCGAATGCCGCATCGCCGAAGGTCAGCGCACCGCCCTCTTCAACCCACAGCGCCGCAGGCTTGGTGGCCACGATATTAATCTTATGCTCGCCGCTGGTAGTGAACTTATGACCCAGCCCGCGCATGATGTTCTCTTCATCCAGCACATCAACCAGACGCTTGTCGAGTTCATCCGGTACCAGGTAGCCGCCGCTTTCGTCGATGCCCTCCATCAGCACGTTTTCAACTTTTTTGAAGTTGGTGCGAAGGGCAGTCAGAATCGCGTTCTTGTACGCATCGGACGCTGTGCCTTTCTTCTCCGCGCCCGGTACCGCCGTCTGGGGTTTGCCGGTCAGCGGGCTGGAAGTCGGCAACGCAAACTTCTTGTCCATCTCTGCCTGCTTGTTCAGGCGGTCGATGGTCTTGGTCATCTCGGCGATATCCGCCTCCATCTTTTCATACGCTTCCGCATCGGTGGCAGTCATCTTGCCGTCCTTATCGGTATGGTCTTCCAGAAATTTCTTGGTGGATTCCCACAGTTTCGCGCGTTTCTCCATCAGTTCAATAATGCTCATAGCCATTATGTTTTCCTCCTTCAATGACTTATCTTTTCCAGCCGTTCCATGAGCGGCTTTACATCAACCCGGTCATCGTTTTCCGGGATTTTGTCTGTAACAGTAAACTTGCCCAGCAGCGAATTCATCACAGCCATCCGTGAAAAGAGGACTGCGTCCACCGCCTGCTGTTTTTCTTCCTTGTCCGTGTACAGGATGTCATCCGCGAACCCAAGTTCCACCGCCTTCTTGGCGTTGAACCAGGTCTCGTCGTCCATCATGTGTGCGATCTTCGTCCGGGACTGGCCCGTCTTCAGTTCGTAGGCGTTGATGATGCTCTCCTTGATCTCATCCAGCATGGCGATGGCCTGCTGCATAGCCTTGGAGTCTCCCATGGCGATGGTCATGGGATTGTGGATCATCATCATGGCCACCGGGGACATGGAGATTCTGTTGCCCGCCATGGCGATGACCGATGCTGCCGAAGCGGCCAGCCCGTCGATGCGGACATCCACATTGCCGGGATAGTCCATCAGCATGTTGTAGATTTGCGCCGCCGCAAACACATCGCCACCCGGTGAGTTGATCCATACCGTGATATCTCCCTCACAGGCATCCAGTTCTTCACGAAAAAGACCTGGTGTGACTTCATCGCCATACCAGGTCTCATCGGAAATCTGCCCATTCAGTACAAGGGTGCGGCTTCCGGTATCCTCGTTCCGCACCCAGTTCCAGAATTTCTTCTTCACTTGTTGTTACCTCCGTTCTGTTCCAACTGCTGTTTATTGGCAAACAGCCCCGCATCCTCCAGCTTGGTCATGTTCCCGTTGATCAGGTACAGGTTGCCGCCTTCCTCTTCGGGAATGGGATTCAGGTTCTCCATCTCCCGGATGTCGTTGGCGGAGAGCCAGCCGTTCTGCCGACCTACCGCATAGCCGTTCATCCGGCTCTGGTAATCACCACGGAGCAGCCCGTCCACATTGAACTTGATGAAATACCGGGATTTTTCCGAGGGCAGGAGCAATGCTTTGTGCATCGCCTGTTCCCATCGAATCACCCAGGGGTTCAGCGTATATTTCACGAATTCCAGGGACTGCTGCTCGATGTTGGAGAAACTGGATTTGTCCAGGTCGCCAACCATGTGAGGCGGAACACGGAATATCCGGGCAATCTCATCGATCTGGAATTTCCGTGTTTCCAGAAACTGCGCCTCGTTGGGCGAGATGGACATCTGCTTGTAGGTCATGCCCTCTTCCAGCACCGCCACGTTATGGCTGTTCTTCCCGGAAAACTGTGCATGCCAGCTTTGGCGCAGCTTTTCCGGGTCTTTCACCACACCGGGATGTTCCAGAAGTCCGCCCGGTGTCGCACCGTTCGCAAAGAACGTGGACCCGTATTCCTCCGCCGCCATGGACATGCCGACGGCATTTCTCGCCATGGCGATCGGTGAATACCCGATCAGCCCGTCAAACCCCAGACCGGGAATATGCAGCACTTGGTCGGGCCGGAGCTTCACTTCCTCATAACGCTGCTTGCCGCCGAACTCGTCCAGGTAGCGGGTGTAGGTGTAGATGAGCTGTCCGGCTTCGTCCCGTTTCACATCCATCTTGTCCGGGAGCAGCGGGTACAGCCATTTCACCCTGCCGTAGCCGTCCCGGATGATCTGGGCGTAAGCATTGCCGTACAAAAGCAAATGCCCCATGAGAGTCTCACGGAAGATGAAGCTGGTCATCTCCGGGTTCGGCTCGTCATGGAGCAATGGGTATAACGGATGGTCAACGACCATTTCCTTGCCTTTATTTTTATAGCGGTACACATGCAGCGGCAGTCCCGCGATGGATTCCGCCAGGATTCTTACGCAGGCATACACCGCCGTGACCTGCATGGCCGTGCGCTGGTTCACCGTCTGCCCTGCCGCACTCCTACCAAAGTAATACTGCAGGGTACCAGACAGTGTGTTTTGGGGTTTGTCACGGGAATGGAAAAGTTTTTCAAAGAATTTGAACATATGACACCTCATTTCTTAAATCGTGATATAATAATGTCATAATCAAGCGAAAGGAATTATTAACATGTTTAACAAAAAATTAGGTATAGGTTTAATTATAGTTATATTAGGGGCTTTAGCTTTTTACTTTTTATACTGGACAAAAACCCCTCAATACTCCATCGCCCTTATCCAACAGGCTGTAAAGAATCACAATGTCGACAGATTTGAAAAATATGTAGATTTAGATAGTGTATATGGCAAGGCATATGATGATTTTATTGCAAAATCAATAGAATCGAAAAGCTCTTCTGATGCGTCTGAAAAAGTTGCAAGCAGTCTGGTGTCCGGCTTTATGAATATATTTAAGCCAACAATTGTAACAGCGCTAAAAGACGCAACATTAAAAGAAATCAGTGGTTCACAAGATTTAGAAACATCTACTAAAAAACAAAAAGGAGACATAAAAGAAGGTCTGGCCAAGGTTTCATATGCTAACAAAAACTCTGAATTAAAAAACATATCTGTAATTAGCAAAGAATCTGATGTGGCTCGTGTTGCCATAACCCTTTTTGATAAAGAACTAAATAAGAACTTTGACATTAAAGTTAAAATGAATAAATTAGATAGTGGTGAGTGGCGCGTAAAAGAGATTACTAATTTAATCGAATATCTTGACGCAGTTCAGCAAGCTAAACTCGAGAAAACAAAAGAAATTGACAAGACAATCAAGGATAAAATTGATAAGATTATTAGCGCAGTATTAATTAAACAATTTGTCAATGGTTATGGTGGTTCTGCCGGCATAATTAGTAAATACGGAATAGAAGCTGTTATTGAATTAAGTAATTTAACCGATCAGGAATTAAAAGATATAAAGGTACTTGGAAAACTTTATAATAAAAATGGAGAATTTGTTAAAGATATAGATTTTTTCACTGTTAAATCAATAGCCGCTAAAGGAAAAAATCGTAAAACTGGATATAGCGATAATATAAACAAAAATAATGTGAAAGAAATGCAAATGATTTATAATGGTATTAAAGATTATTCTATGAGGATTTATATTATGAGCCTAAAAACTGCCGATGGAACAGTAATTGAAAGACCAAAAATAGCATTTGATAAAGGCTTTTAAAATCCTTAAGCGACCGAGGCTTGCAGCCTCGGTTCTTTTTTATATCATCAGTATTCCCCGTCCGTCATATACACTCTCGCCGCTTTCGTTCCCACAGCGGATTGCCCTGTCCAAAGCCATGACAGTGGCCACCACCCCGTCAATCTTCTCCGTGGACTTTTCCTTGTCCGGTTTGATGTTCCCGGCCGGGTCTGTCTTGATGAAGATATTGTCCATCATCCACCGCAGGACAGGCTGCCCGCCATGGGCGATCCGCTGTTCCAGCGTCAGCTTCATCAGTTCCTTGGTCGGCGGGCTCATGTCCTTAAAGCCCTGCCCGAAAGGAACCACGGTAAAGCCCATACCCTCCAGGTTCTGCACCATCTGCACCGCCCCCCAGCGGTCAAAGGCGATTTCCCGGATATGATACCGCTCACCTAATTTTTCGATGAACTTTTCAATATAGCCGTAATGCACCACATTGCCTTCCGTAGTCTGCAGGAATCCCTGCCGTTCCCACACATCATAGGGAACATGATCGCGCCGTACCCGAAGTTCCAGGTTCTCTTCCGGTATCCAGAAGAAAGCCAGAATCTGATATTTGTCATCTTCGTCCAATGGCGGGAACACCAGCACGAAAGCCGTAATGTCTGTGGTGCTGGACAGGTCCAAGCCACCATAGCAGATACGCCCTTCTAAATCATCCGCGCTGACCGGGAAAGCGCAAGAGTCCCACTTTTCCATAGGCATCCAGCGGATGCTCTGCTTCACCCACTGGTTCAGCCGGAGCTGCCGGAAGGCATTCTCTTCGCCGGGATTCTGCCGGGCAGAATTGAACGCATCCCTTACCTTTTCAATAGGGACCGTGATGCCCAGGGACGGGTTCGCTTTCTTCCACACCTTCGGGTCTGACCAGTCCTCGCTTTCATCTGCTCCGTAAATCACCGGGTAGAATGTGCTATCTATCTTCCGGCCTTCCAGAATGTCTTTTGCTTTCTGGTGGGTCTCGTAACAGATGCTGTGCGTATCGGTGCCGGCCGTGGTAATCAGGAAATACAAAGGCTGCATCCGGGCATCCCCGGAGCCTTTGGTCATAACATCAAACAGTTTCCGGTTCGGCTGGGTATGCAGCTCATCGAAGATGACCCCGCTCACGTTGAACCCGTGCTTGGAATAGGCATCTGCCGAAAGCACCTGGTAAAAGCTGTTTGTCGGCAGATAGATCAGCCGCTTTTGCGATGCCAGTATCTTCACCCGTTTGTTCAGCGACGGGCACATGCGTACCATATCGGCGGCCACCTCAAACACGATAGAGGCCTGCTGCCGGTCTGCCGCACAGCCGTACACCTCTGCCCGTTCTTCCCCGTCACCGCAGCAGAGCAACAGCGCCACCGCCGCAGCCAGTTCTGATTTTCCCTGTTTTTTTGGAATCTCAACATACGCCGTGGTAAACTGCCGGTACCCGTTGGGTTTTAGAATGCCGAACAGGTCACGGATGATGCGTTCCTGCCAGTCAATCAGCTCGAAGGGTTTTCCTGCCCACGTCCCTTTGGTATGTTTCAGGCACTGGATAAAATTCACAGCGAAATCCGCGTGTTCCTTGCTGTACTTCGAGTCCTTCGCTTTGAACTTCGTCGGCTTGTACCCTCTCAATTTCCGCAACGCAATCACCTCCCCGACTAAAAAGCTACCTTGGCGGACAATGTCATTAAGTTAAATTGTTGTTTTTCTAACAGCCGTAGATTTTTCTACGGCTGTTTTGTTATAATTAAGTAAATCAAAGTTAATCGTACAAATCGGAGTTTATGGAGATGTGAGTCGGCTTTCAGGCCAAAGGTATCGGTTTTCAGGAACCGGCGCGTTTTTAGGAAAAGAAGGCTCATTCGAGTGTCTTCGTGTGAAGTTGGGTATGAAGCTGATTTTTTGCAAAAAGGTATTGGCAGTAAACATTTTACACTATATACTATTAGCCATAGCAGCAATGGATAGGAGAAAGGCAAATGGCAATAATAAAATTACCGATAGACGAATCCCTTCCGGCCTATGTCAATGAGTCCATAGTGACGCTTGAGGAACTTGTGCGAAGCGACCATTTCAGTGCGTTTGAGAAACTGGCAAGGCTTTCCAAGGGCGAAATACTGGTGCTTAAGATCCTCCTCCTTCAGGGAGGGACAACAACACCGACCGAGATCAGTAAGGCTATGAACAGTACCAAAGGCCGTGTATCCGCAGTTCTGAATGCGCTGGAGAAAAAGGGTGAGGTTACAAGAGCGATCGATAAAGACAATCGCAGAAATATTATCGTAACGCTCACGGATTCCGGAAGAGAGCATGTCATGAATGAGCTTCAGTCGGGTTACAGAACCATGACACATATCTTTGAAGAACTGGGGGAACAGGATTCCGCGGAGTTTATCCGGATGCTGACGAAGGTATTTAAGCTGATGAATGAAACAGACTAAACCATTGCAGGCATTGACTTGCCTGCAAAAAAATCGAAATAAAGTTTACACTGTAAAAAATTAACATGGAAAAAGGAGAAAAGAAGATGGAAAAGAGAACAGTGATCGTAACAGGCGGTAACTCAGGACTTGGTTACCAGTGCGCAAAAAATATAGCAATGAAGGACAAGGATTATACGCTGGTGCTTGCCTGCAGGAACCCGAAGAAAGCAGCTAAGGCGATACAGGATATGAAAGCGGAAACGGGAAACGAAAATATCTATTCCGTCGCACTTGACCTTGCGTCGCTGGATTCGGTGCGCACTTTTAAGGAACTTTACAAAAAGGAAAACTTTCCGCCGCTTTATTCTATCGTGTGCAATGCGGGACTCAATCGCACTCCGCTGGAATATACAAAAGATGGATTTGAGATGACGTTTGGGGTATGCCATTTGGGACATTTCCTTCTTGTGAATGAGATGCTTGATATGGTGGCTGAAGGCGGAAGGATCGTTTTCGTGGCCAGCGATATGCACAGGCCTCCGATCATGATGTCGCTCAAAGCACCTGCATTTACTGATGCGTACAAGCTGGCATATCTTGGTAAAAACGAGAAGCCTTCCGGCAAGGATATGAATCTGAGATATTCCATGGCGAAGCTATCCAATATCCTTTGTACTTATGAAATGGCTGACAGACTGAAAACAGCCGGAAAGAAGATCACGGTCAACGCCTTCAATCCGGGGCTGATGACGGATACGAATTTCATGCCGACGGGCAGCAAAGTGCAGAAAGCTCTGATCAGCGCGGGATCAACAATTGTGGCAAAGCTTACGAACCGCTACGGGAGTGGACTGACTTCCGGGAAAGAGCTTGCGAAAATGGTGACAGAAGAGAGCTTTGAGGGTGTGAGCGGGAAGTATAATGACCGGGGCACGATCACGAAGACTTCAGAACCAAGTTATGATAAGAAAGCTGCGAAAAAACTTTGGGAACAGAGCGTGGAGCTGCTGAAGATGAAACAGGACGAAATGATCCTGTAAACGGGAGGTGCTTGTCATGGATATGAAAGAAGCGATGAAAGCCAGACATATGGTTCGGAAATACACGGACAGAGCGATTCCTGCGGATATCGTAGATAAGCTGAACGAACGTGTCAGAATGAATAATGAGCAGCATGGTCTGTCCATCAGGCTTATAACAAACGATAAAACTGCGGTTCCGGGCGTAATCAGGCTGATCCTTGCAAAAGGAGTCAACAATTTCTTTATCATGGCCGGACCTGAAGGCGCGGATGAGCTGTGCGGATACTGCGGGGCAGACCTGATGCTATATGCACAGACGCTTGGACTGAATACATGGTGGGTCGGCGGCACCTATAACCGGAAAGGTGCACAGGAGAAATCCGAAGGTGCAAAACCGGTAGGGATCATCGCTGTCGGCTACGGTCAGACGCAGGGTGTTCCTCATAAGACGAAGACGGCAGAACAGGTCAGTTCATACGATGGAGAAACTCCTCAGTGGTTTAAGGACGGCATTGAAGCGGCGCTTTTAGCGCCTACAGCACTGGCAAAGCAGGCATTCACCGTCAGAGGCAAAGGAAATAAGGTTTCAATTTCCTGTGATAACGGCATCTTTACCGGTGTGGATACAGGTCTTGTGAAATATCACTTTGAACTGGGAGCCGGAAAAGATAACTTTCAATGGGAGTAGCGAATATGGATGAGCAGATACAGACACTTCAAAGACTGATCGATGAAAGTCATTTCACACTGGTCATTACCGGAGCGGGTATTTCCGTTGCATCCGGTATTCCCAGCATGCACGGTTTGAATCTGGCGGAGACACTGCAGTTTGCTTCCAATACCGTGCTGAAGGCAACGCCGGAGCATTATTACAGAGTCGCCAGGCATTCTTTTCTCGACGCCATGTTTCAAAATGGTCCGAGTCTCTCGCATAAGAAACTGGCTGAATTGGAGCAGAAGGGAAAGGTCCAGGGAATCATAACAACCAATCTGGACCATCTTCACAGTCTTGCCGGCTCGAAAAATGTGGCAGAGATTCAGGGAAGCTTTGCCGTGAATACCTGTCTTAAATGTGGAAAGCGAAACTATGATGTGAATATCTGGAATAAAGGGAAAGCGCCAAGATGTGAGTGCGGAGGATTATATTCCTGCTGGCCTGTTTATGCGCATGTTGGGCTCTATAATGAGGATGTGCTAAAAGCTCAGGAATGGGCGCGAAAGGCAAAGCTCGTCATTATTGTAGGCGCAATCGGGAACTATGGAAGCGTATATTGGAATCACATAAAACCGTCTGCCAAGATCGTACAGATCAATCCGAAACAGACAGGGTTTGATTCTTCGGCCTTTCTGAATATCCACAGTACCTGCGATGAGGTTTTTGCCGGGTTGTCATAGGAGGATGTATTGATGATACGATGTATTAAGGGTGATATAACAAAAGTTCATGGTGTGGATGCCATTGTCAATGCCGCGAATCGCACCCTGCTCGGAGGAGGCGGAGTGGATGGCGCGATCCACAGGGCTGCGGGACCGGGACTTCGGGCTGAATGCTTTAAATTGCATGGCTGTAAAACGGGAGAGGCAAAGATCACAAAGGCATATAATCTCCCGTGCAGGTATGTGATTCACACAGTCGGTCCGGTATGGCATGGCGGAAAAAAGAATGAGGATAAGCTGTTGGAATTGTGTTATAGAAACTCGCTGCAGATTGCCAAAGAACAGGGGATACGCAGCATAGCATTCCCCTCCATTTCTACAGGTGTGTTTTATTATCCGGTTGAGCAGGCTGCGAAGATTGCAGTTAAGACCGTTCAGAAATATATGGATGAGAATCCGGATGCATTTGATTTGGTGATGTGGGTGCTGTTTGATGACAACACATACGAGTTTTACTGTTACAGACTGGACATAGCAGCCACTCGAAGCTATCCATATAATTCATTTCAAATTTCTCTGAACATCCAAACTCTTTGAGCCGTGATAACAGAACCAATCGCAATTATCATAGCCAATAGTAAGAACGAAAACTGTATTCCACTCATTGCCACTGTGTAAACATCAAAGTATTTTAATGGCGTTAAACAGTACAGCATTGGAACTTCAAGATATTCAGCGGTGATACTGATACCATAAAAAAGCA
>Ga0265298_10002334_pt1 | contig 26606 bp, 22 predicted proteins | sample AusTroGonzalo_MG_3_FD_193486 | JGI IMG/M metagenome (GOLD analysis project Ga0265298, IMG submission 193486) | Bovine rumen microbial communities from tropical cattle in Woodstock, Queensland, Australia - Gonzalo_01 | ecosystem: Host-associated > Mammals > Digestive system > Stomach > Rumen ...
GCTCCCACTTCGGTTTCCCACTGGGAAGGCCGGGACGTCTCTCCACGTTGCGGGGAAATTTCTTTTCTTCGTTCACGGTATCTCTCCAAACATCTGATTTACAGGGAATGTCCGCGCAGGTAGTCCTCCGCTTTCATACGCTTTCCGCCGGGGCCCTGGACTTCCAGGATCCTGACAGCGCCTTCACCGCAGGCAATAACAAGGCCGTCCTTCGGGTTTGCCGAAAGAAAGGTTCCGGGTACGCCGCTGCATTCCGCACAGGATGCACGAAGGAGTTTGAGCCTTCCTTCCGGACAGGGGACACTCACGCAGGGCCAGGGATTCAGCCCATTGATCAGTCCGCGGACTGCCTGGGCGCTGTCCGAAAAATCCGTACTCCCCGATTCTTTTTTCAACATTGGATCATAGGTCATTTCCGCATGATTCTGGGGAATCCGCCGGAGTGTTCCTGCCTGAATCAGCTCCAGGGTTTTGCGGAGTGTTTCAGCACCAAGCAGGCTCAGGCGCTCTGTCAGTTCCCCGCAGGTTTCCGTTTCTCCGATCTCCGTTTCATCCTGCAGTAGCATATCTCCCGTATCGATGCCCTCATCCATCATCATGGTGGTAACACCGGTTTTCCGGTCCCCGGAGATGATCGCCCAGGCAATGGGTGCACTTCCCCTGTGCTTTGGCAGGAGTGAAGCATGCACGTTGATATTGCCCAGTGGCGGAATATCCAGGACTTCCTTGCTCAGAATCTGGCCGAAGGCTGCGGTGACACAAAGGTCCGGCTGCAAGCTCCGCAGGGTCTCCACTCCGTCCCGCCGGATCTTTTCCGGCTGGAAAACGGGAATACCGGCGGAAAGTGCTGCCTCTTTCACGGGGCTGGGCGTCAGTTTGTTTCCGCGGCCCTTCGGCCGGTCCGGCTGCGTAAATACACCGACGATTTCCGCACCCGGAAAATCGATTACCGTCCGAAGCGCCGGAACGGCAAACGCAGGGGTCCCCATGAATACGATTCTCACTGCTCGTCATCCTCCGGAATATGTCCTTCAATCTCTTCCTTCGTCAGTTCCCGGTCCATCACATCAACATAAAGCCTTCCGTCCAGATGATCCAGCTCATGGCAGATCGCCCTGGCTTCAAATCCTTCTGTTTCAAGTTCCATCCAGTTCCCCTTACGGTCCTGGTACTGTACGGTCACCTTCATCGGCCGGGTTACAACGCCCTGACGTCCGGGAACGCTCAGGCATCCTTCCCTGCCTGTCTGCGAACCTTCCCGCGAAACAATCTCCGGATTGACCAGTTCAAGCAACCCGCTGTGATCTTCCGTCACATCCACGACCGCCACCCGGCGCAGAATGCCAACCTGCGGGCCTGCCAGTCCAACCCCCTCAGCCTGGTACATTGTTTCAGCCATATCCTTCAAAAGTATTCCAAGGCGCAGATCAAACTTCTCCTGTTTCTTGCAGGTCTTTCTCAGGGTGTCGTCCCCAATCTTTACAATCTTTCTGGTTCCCATTTTATATATAGTCCTTTCACATCATCGTTGTCGGATTGACTTCAAAACAGATTTCCGCATCTTCTGCACCGGCGGAAGCAATCTCTGTCAATGTGCCGAACAGCTCGTCTGTTTCGCTGCTGACCAGTGCTTTAATCAGGATATGGCGCCGGAACCTGGATTTCAGGAACTTCACAGAAGGTGTGTCTTTGAGAACCGTCAACACTTTCTTCTGCCATGCAGGATGCTCCAGAAGCGCTTCCTGTACTTTCCTTTCAAGATCCTCCGCCGCCTTTTCAGCCGCTTCTTCCCGTGTGCTTTCAATCAGCAGCCGGGACAACACCGTAAAGGGCGGATATAAACCGTTACGCCTGCGACGGAATTCGCTTTCGAAAAATGCCCGGTAATCCTGCCGCGCAGCGAATCCGATAACGGGATCCTTCGGCAGATAGGTCTGGATAATCACCCGGCCGGGCTGCTTTCCGCGTCCCGCACGTCCTGCAACCTGTGTAAAAAGCTGGAACGCACGCTCCCTGCTTCGGTAATCCGGGAGGTTCAGGGCCAGATCCGCAGCAACAACGCCCACCAGTGTTACCTGCGGAAAATCAAGTCCTTTGGCAATCATCTGCGTACCGATCAGAATCCGTGCCCGGCCGCTGCGGAATTCCTCCAGGATCTTTCCGTGCCCGTCCTTTGTTCCGGTGGTATCATAGTCCATCCGGACCGTCGGAACACCCGGAAGCATCCGGTTGACTTCTTCCTCCACTTTCTGTGTGCCGGCGCCGAAGTATCGGATATGGTGCCCGCCGCACTCCGGGCATACCGTCGGCGGCAGCATTTCCTTCCCGCAGTAGTGACAGCGGAGTTTTCCGTCTGCATCCCCGATGTGATAGGTCATACTGATATCACAGTTCGGGCATTTTACAACATATCCGCAGCTCCGACAGGAAACAAAGGAATTATAACCCCTCCGATTCATCAGCAGAATCGCCTGTTCTCCTTTTTCAACGCACTCCTTCAGGGCCTGCCGAAGCGCAATGCTCAGCACCGTACGGTTATTCCGTTCCAGTTCCTGCCGCATATCCGCGATTTCAACCTCCGGCAGGGGGCGATCATTCACCCGGTGCATCATTTCCAGCAGGACATAATCGCCCCTCCTTGCGCGTGCAAAGCTCAGGATACTGGGTGTGGCGCTGGCCAGAATCAGCGTGGCATTCTCCCGCCCGCACCGGCTGGCAGCAACCTCCCGGGTATCATACCGGGGATGGCGGTCATTCAGATAGGTGCTTTCATGTTCCCCATCAACAACAATGAGCCCAAGCCGCTCCACCGGGGAAAAGACGGCACTTCTGGCGCCGATCACAACCCGAGCTTCCCCCCGCCGGATCCTCCGCCATTCGTCGTAACGCTCTCCGGCGCTGAGGCGGGAATGGATCACGGCTGCCACCGCGCCAAACCGTCCCCTGAACCAGGAAACCATCTGCGGTGTAAGCGCGATCTCCGGCACGAGAATGACAGCGCATTTTCCCAGGGCCAGAGTCTCGTGCACAGCTTTCATGAATACTTCAGTTTTCCCGCTGCCGGTAACCCCGTGAAGCAGGAATTTTCCGCCCTTTCCATGAAGGCATGGCAGGATTTCTTCCAGCGCTTCCTGCTGTCCGGGCGTCAGATCGTAACCCGGATCTCCCGTAACGGAAAAAGCTCCTTCCGGCGTACGAAGGGTTTCTTCGCTGCATACAGTGATGAGCCCGTCGCACTCCAGCTTTTTCAGGGCATCGCCCGGATCCTTTACGTGCATCGCCAGTTCCTGCACGGAAACTGCATCCCCGTTCATCAGCAGGTCCAGCAGTATTGCGCGTTTGCTGCCCGCTTTCGCTTTTTCCGCAGCCGCACGGGCCTCTTCCCGTGAAACAGCGATTTTTGCCATACGGACAGTTTTTACTTTGATTCGTCCGCCTCGCATCTGTGCCGGAAGCATAAGGCGCAGGGTTTCCGCCATCGGGCAGTGCGCCTGCAGGGCCATTTCCCGTGCCAGGGCCATCAGTTCGGGAGGAACCGCGGCGTAATCCTCAAGCGGCCGGATGACCGCCCGGAGTTTTTCCGGCGGAATGTCGCATGCTTCTGTCAATTCGGTTACAATACCTTCCTTCTCGCGGGATCCGAAAGGCACAGACACCCGCTGGCCGGCAGAAAGCTCCATCCCATCCGGAATCAGGTAGGTAAAGGGTTTTGCCACATTCTCATGGACAATGTCCACAATCACCCGGCAGTACATCCTTTCCCCTCCTTTCCGGGCACAGAAAACCATTGTTTATTATATCGTTTTGTACGCTGTGTGACAAGAGATACCATTGTTTTCTCTGTTGTGATCCTCTATAATACAATTGAAAAAAACACGTGTCAGGAGGCTTTCCATGCCTGTTGAAATGAACCCTTCCTCCCGCACATGGACCCTCAGCGGCGGAAACACCAGCTATGTGCTCCACCGGGACGAACAGGACCGTTTACTGCACCTGTACTGGGGACCCCGGCTGGGTGGAGATGTGCTTACATATAATCCTTCCGACTATTCATCCTTTGCCTCTTTTGACCTGCCGGTTTCCGTGCTTCCTTCCGAGCTGCCGGTTTGCGGCACAGGATGGTTTGGTACACCGGCAGTCGGCATCCGTGATGCCAGAGGCGACGAGGTGGTTTGCCTGAAAGTAGTCTCCGCAGAAATCCTGTCCGGCAAACCAGGTCTGCCCGGTTTGCCTGCGGTCTATACTGAAAAGGACGAGGAAGCTGATACGCTGGCCGTATATCTGGATGACGCTGTTTCCGGCCTGCAGGTGACAGCGCTCTATACAGTGTTTTCCTGCAGTGGAGCGGTCACCCGAAGCCTCCTGCTGAAAAACGGCGGCAGCGAGCCATTGACTGTCACATCTCTGCTGTCTGCCTCAGTTCCCATGTGGCGGGGGGACCTGGATATTCTGCACCTGAACGGTGCTTGGGCCCGTGAACGCCGGCTGATGCGTGTTCCGGCCGGCGAAGGCGAATTCCGCATTGTTTCTGCCCGCGGCGCTTCCGGTCACGAGGAAAATCCTTTTCTTGCGCTGTGTGAACGGAACGCAGATGAGTTCTCCGGGCAGGTATGGGGCCTCAGCCTGGTTTACAGCGGAAGCTTCCTTGCTTCCTGCAGGACAGATATCTTTGGACACGCGAGGATCTCCATCGGCATGAATCCCGATGTGTTCTCCTGGCAGCTCGATCCCGGTGAATCCCTCTGCTCTCCGGAAGCTGTGATGGTTTACAGTGCAGAAGGGCTGAATGGAATGTCACAGACATTTCACCGTCTTTACCGTGACCGGCTGGCCCGAGGTTTCTGGCGGGATCGTTCCCGGCCGGTACTGCTCAACAGCTGGGAAAGCGCATATTTCGACTTTGATGAAAAAAAGCTTTTGGCGATAGCAGAAAAAGCCGCGGAGATCGGCGCGGAGCTATTTGTACTGGATGACGGCTGGTTTGGAAAACGCAACTCAGACAACTGTTCCCTTGGAGACTGGACCGTGAATACGGAAAAGCTTCCCGGCGGCCTTGCCGGACTGTCTGAGAAAATTCATGGAATGGGGCTGAAGTTTGGCCTGTGGTTTGAGCCTGAAATGGTTTCACCCGACAGCAACCTGTACCGTGCCCATCCTGACTGGTGTCTGCACGTGTACAACCGTCCCCGCACCGAAGCGCGTCAGCAGCTGATTCTCGATCTTTCCCGTCCGGAAGTTCAGGAATATATCGTTTCAGCTGTTTCCGCCCTGCTCACCTCCTCCGGTATCGACTATGTAAAATGGGATATGAACCGGAACATGACAGAAGCCTTCTCAGCAATACTTCCGCCGGAGCGCAAAAAAGAAACCCAGCACCGTTACATACTGGGCCTGTACAGGGTACTGGAGGCTATTACGTCCGCCTTCCCCAATGTACTGTTTGAATCCTGCTCCGGCGGCGGCGGCCGTTTTGATCCGGGAATGCTCTACTACATGCCCCAGACCTGGACCAGTGACGATACAGACGCAGTGGAGCGGCTCAAAATTCAGTATGGCACTTCCATCGTCTATCCCGCTTCTGCCATGGGCGCCCATGTCAGTGCCGTTCCGAACCATCAAACCGGCCGCACGGTCCCGCTGAAGATGCGTGGTGATGTGGCATTGGGCGGCAATTTTGGTTTTGAATTGGATCCTGGAAAGCTTCCGCCGGACGAGCTGGAAGAAGCGAAACAGATGGTTGCCCGGGTAAAGGCGCTTCGTGACCTGACACGGACAGGCACCTTCTGGCGCCTGCTCTCCCCCTTTGCCGGGCCGGTTACTGCATGGGCTTTCGTTTCCGAAGACCGGCGAACTGTACTTCTGTGCGCATACAGCGTTCTGCCTGTTCCAAACAGCGCACCGGTTCGGGTTCGTCTGCGGGGCATTCTTCCTGACACATGGTATAAAACGGAGGACGACTGCCGTTTTGCCGGTGCCGCCCTCCTGTACCAGGGAATAACACTTCCCCTGCGAGGTGATTTTGACAGTTTTGTCTGCCTGCTGAAGGCTGACTGATCCTCTTTTTATCCGTTCTTTTTCCAGCCGCGCATTTCCCGGAGATCCTTCACGATCTCCGGAAGAATCTGCGCGGTTGTTTTGATTTCCTCCAGTGTTGTTTCCCTTCCAATCGTCAGGCGGATACTTCCCCGGCTCATTTCCTCCTCCAGTCCGATGGCCTGCAGCACATGGCTTGGTTCCATGCTGCCGGAAGTGCAGGCGCTGCCGCCGGATGCAGCGATGCCCGCCAGATCCAGGCGGAGCAGCAGCGCTTCGCTTTCAATGCCCGCAAATGAAAAATTGCAGTTGTTCGGAAGGCGTTTCTCCGGATGACCGTTCAGCTGTGCCTCGGGAACACGTTCCAGAACAAGCCGTATCAGCAGATCCCTCAGTTCCCGGATCCGTTTATTGTTTTCTTCCCGGCAGGCTGTAGCAATTTCAATTGCTTTTCCGGCACCCACAATACCCGGAACATTTTCAGTCCCTGCCCGCAGGCTGCGTTCCTGGGATCCTCCTGTAATCAGCGGCTCCAGCCGTGTACCCTGGCGTACATACAGAACGCCGGTCCCTTTCGGGCCGTGGAATTTGTGCGCACTCAAGCTCAGCAGATCTACGTTCATAGCATGCACATCCAGCGGCAGCGCACCGGCAGCCTGTACCGCGTCCGTATGAAACAGCACGCCTTTCTCCCTGCATACTGCTCCGATTTCCGTCACGGGTGACACCGTTCCGATTTCGTTGTTTGCTGTCATAATGCTTACAAGCACAGTATCGGGTCCGATGGCTTCCCGGACCTGGTCTGGCGAAATCAGGCCGGACGTATCCGGTGAAAGATAGGTGATACGGAACCCATGTTTTTCCAGAGCCCGGCAGGTATTCAATACTGCCGGATGTTCCGTAAGGGATGTAATCAGATGGTTCCCTTTTTCTTTCAGCGTGCAGGCAACGCCGCGAATTGCCATGTTATCACTTTCACTGCCGCCGGATGTAAACAGGATTTCCCGGGCTTCCGCGCCGACAGCTTCGGCAAATTGACGCCTGGCCTGTTCCACAGCTTTTCGGGCTTCCCGTCCTGCAGCGTGGACACCGGATGGATTTCCGTATGTTTCGACAAAAAAAGGCAGCATCGCATTCAGTACTTCGGGAAGTACCGGCGCGCTTGCCGCATAGTCCAGATAGATCCGGCGCATGAAAACCTCCGTTGCAATGGCTGCTGAAATCAGAATCTGGTCTGGAACAGCGTAAAATTTCGATCTGCATCATTCAGCACGAAGCCGATCATATTCATCAGGAATGCAAGAAGCAGCAGGATCACCACTGTGCCCGCAATAATCGATGTTACATTTCCTGCGCCCGAAGCCGCCCTGAAACGTTTCACGCGGATCGCTTTCTTTTCTTCCTGAGAGAGTTCCTCAATCTCCTCTTCAGCCGGATCGTCAAATCCGTCATCATAATCGGATTCAATATATTCTTCCGGCTCCGTGTCCGTATCCTCCCCGGAAACGGGCAGCGGCTGGCGTTTTGTCGCCTCTTCTTCGTTTTCGCGGAAATATGCCATCTGTCTTCTCCCGTCAGACGTAATCCAGCCAGGGGCTGTCTGTTTCCTCCCGGCCTGTCAGCTTTCCCTGTGCACACATGCCCGGAAAATTGTTCTGCCGCAGCGCTTCGTATAAAACGATCGCGGCGGAATTGGCAAGATTCAGGCTCCTGGCTTCCGGCCGCATGGGGATCCGGATGCATTGGTCATACACTTTCTCCAACAGGTTTTCCGGCAGGCCCCGGGTTTCACATCCGAAGAAAAGGAAATCCCCATCCCTGTATTCTGCCTCATGATAACCCCGCGGTGCTTTTGTCGTGGCGTAATGTGCACGGATACACGGATGCATCCGCCAGAATTCTTCCGGATTCCGATACACATGATACTCCATCAGATGCCAGTAATCAAGACCGGCCCGTTTCAGGTATTTGTCTGAAAGCGAAAACCCGAGGGGTTCTATCAGATGCAGGACTGTTCCGGTGGCAGCGCAGGTACGGGCAATGTTTCCGGTGTTCTGCGGAATTTCCGGCTGCATCAGCACAATGTTCATGGACATTCTTTTTCCTGTTCCTTTCGCTTGATCCGGCGAATTATCAGCCACAGGACAAAAGTCGTCACCGCCACGCCGGTGAGCACACCGGAGGAATCCAGCAACACATCGGTCCACTGGCCGCTTCTCCCGTCCGTCAGCAGTTGATGCAGTTCATCGGTACCGGCATAGAGTGTGCCGCCGGCCCAGGCTGCAAAAGGAATCCACTTCCCGGCACCGAACCAGCTTTCCAGGCAGAGGCGCAGCAGCGCGCCCAGGATCGCAAACTCCGTAAAATGCGCGATCTTGCGCACCAGGTGTTGGATGCTGTCATAGATGGACCGTTTCCGTTCCTGCGGATAGGATTCATAATCCGGATATACCCTGCGGATCACCTGCCGGGTGAACCGTCCGCTGGTCTGGTCCGACCGGTCCGCAGTCTCCATGGAAAAGCAGAAAATCAGGATCATCATCGCTACGGTGAGTACCGTCAGCAGAATCCGTACCCATGTTTTCTGCAGTCCGTTGATTGTCATTTCCATACCCTTTCGTTTCACGACGAAAACAGGAGATGTGCTATCTCCTGTTTTTATGATTTACTGGAAGAGTTCCTTCACCCGGTCCATGAAACTTTTCCTTCCGTCATATTCCTTGTCCGTGGTTGTCTCATCAAACTGCCGCAGCAAGTCCTTCTGCTTGTTGTTCAGCCGTTTTGGAATTTCCACCTTGACCTTCAGGACAAGATCGCCTTTTCCGGTGGAGCGAAGCATCTGGATACCGGCACCTTTGATCCGGTATTCCGTACCCGGCTGGGTTCCTTCCGGAATCCGGTATTTGATTGGTCCACTGAGTGTGGGCACTTCCACGTCTCCGCCCAGGGTGGCGGTAACAAAGCTGATAGGGAAATCCAGCAGGAGATTGTATCCTTCCCGTTTAAACAGCTTATGGGGTTTTACACCCACAACAATATACAAATCTCCGTTCGGGCCGCCCCGCAGTCCGGGTTCACCCTGTCCGTTCATGATAATGGTCTGTCCGTTGTCAATTCCCGCCGGCACCTTCACGGTCACGGTCCGTTTTTTGCGGATCCTTCCACTTCCGGCGCAGGCAGTACACTTTTCTTTGACGATTTTCCCGGCGCCGCCGCAGGCAGGGCATGTGCGCACGGTTGTCATCCAGCCGCCGGACTGGCGGATCTGCCCGGCGCCGTTGCAGTTCGGGCAAGTGACCGGTGATGTGCCCGGTTTTGCACCGCTACCTTTACAGGTATCGCACAGTTCATTCCGGTATATTTCGAAGCTTTTTTCGCAACCCTTGGCTGCTTCCTCGAACGTAATCCGCAGTTCATAGCGCAGGTCATTTCCCTGTACAGGTCCCTGGCTTCTGGTACCGCGGGCGCCCATGCCGCCGTTGAAGAGCTGGTCAAAGATATCCCCCATACCGCCGAAGTCAAATCCGCCGAAGGGATTACCGCCGCCGCCCCCCATTCCGGCCATGGGGTCCTCGAATCCAAACTGGTCATACCGTGCCCGTTTATCCGGATCGGACAGCACCTCATTGGCTTCATTCAGTTCCTTGAAGCGCTCCACGGCACTCTGGTCGTCCGGATGCAGATCGGGGTGGCATTCCTTTGCCTTTTTACGGTACGCCCGCTTAATCTCGTCGTCCGTCGCGTTTTTGCTGACGCCCAGAACTTCGTAGTAATCGCGTTTCGTTGCCACGCTGTCTCACCTCTTCCTGAAAGCAAGCCCATCTCCATTCAGAGCGGGCTTGCTGCCGGGGTTTTATTCCGGATTATTCCACACTTCCGTCTGCATTCACGCTGCCGTCTGCATTCGTGGATCCGGGCTGTGCCCCGCCGTTATCCATGGGATTACCTTCCGCACCGGCCTGCTGTTGATACAGCTTGCCGAATACCGCGTATACCTTCTGGGTGAAGGCTTCCATGGCATTCTTGATCTCATCTGCGTTGTTGCCCTCGCGAACCTTCTTGAAGGCGTCGATCTCAGTCTGCACCGTGTTCTTGTCTTCATCAGTCAGCTTGTCGCCGTTGTCCCGCAGGGTCTTCTCCGTTTCGTAAATCAGGCTGTCTGCCCGGTTCAGGGTTTCAACCTCTTCCCTGCGTTTCTTGTCCTGCTCGGCGAACTGTTCGGCTTCCTTCACGCGCTGGTTGATTTCCTCTTCGCTCAGATTTGTGCTGGCGGTGATGGTAATCTGCTGCTCATGTCCGGTTGCCTTGTCCTTGGCGGAAACATTCACGATACCGTTGTTGTCAATGCTGAAGGTCACTTCGATCTGCGGTACGCCGCGGGGGGCCGGGGCAATGCCGGTCAGCTGGAACCGACCCAGTGTCTTGTTGTCATACGCCATCTGGCGTTCACCCTGCAGCACATGGATTTCAACGGTGGTCTGCCCGTCAGCAGCTGTGGAGAACACTTGGCTCTTGCTGGTCGGGATCGTGGTGTTCCGGTCGATCAGGCGGGTAAAGATGTGGCCTTCCGTTTCCAGCCCCAGGCTCAGGGGCGTCACGTCCAGCAGAAGAACATCCTTGACTTCGCCGCCCAGCACACCGCCCTGGATGGCCGCACCGATGGCAACACATTCATCCGGGTTAATGCCTTTGAAGGGCTCCTTGCCGGTGATCTTCTTTACTGCATCCTGTACTGCGGGAATACGGGTGCTGCCGCCGACCAGAATGACCTTGTTGATCTGGTCCACGCTCAAGCCTGCGTCCTTCAGCGCTTTGCGCATGGGCTCCACAGTAGCGTCCACCAGGTCGCTGGTCAGCTCATCAAACTTCGCACGGGTCAGCGTCACATCCAGGTGCTTCGGTCCCGTGGCATCCGCGGTAATGAATGGCAGGTTGATATTGGCAGTGGTAGTGCCGCTCAGTTCAATCTTGGCCTTCTCGGCAGCTTCCTTCAGCCGCTGGCAGGCAATCTTGTCCTGTTTCAGATCAATGCCGTTTTCCTTCTTGAACTGGTCCGCAACGTAGTCAATAATCCGCTGGTCGAAATCATCGCCGCCCAGACGGGTATTGCCGTTGGTGCTCAGCACTTCGAACACGCCGTCACCGATGTCCAGGATACTGACATCGAAGGTACCGCCGCCCAGGTCGTATACCAGGATCTTCTGGTTTTCTTCCTTGTCCAGGCCGTAAGCCAGGGATGCTGCAGTGGGCTCATTGATGATCCGCAGCACTTCCAGGCCGGCAATCCGGCCCGCATCTTTGGTGGCCTGCCGCTGGCTGTCATTGAAATACGCAGGAACTGTGATTACAGCCTGGGTCACTTTTTCACCCAGGTAGCTCTCAGCGGTTTCCTTCATTTTGCTCAGCACCATGGCGCTGATATCCTGCGGAGTATACTGTTTCCCATCGATGTCCACCTTATAGGATGTACCCATTTCACGCTTGATGGAAATAACGGTCCGGTCCGGATTGGTGACTGCCTGGCGCTTGGCGACCTGACCGATCAGGCGTTCTCCGTCTTTGGTAAAAGCCACGACAGAAGGAGTCGTACGGCTGCCTTCCGCATTGGCAATAACGACAGGCTGTCCGCCTTCCATAACAGCAACGCAGCTGTTGGTGGTTCCCAGGTCAATACCGATAATCTTGCTCATGATTTTTTCCTCCCTTTATCTGTTCTGTAATACACTCATTTATATGGTTACGGAATATGATTTTATTCCGGAACAACCTTTACCATGGCATGCCGCAGGACCTTGTCCCCCATGCGGTAGCCCTTCTGGAGCACCTGGCATACAGTACCGGGTTCTCCTTCATCCTCCGTGCCTTGGAGCACAGCATTTTCCAGATTCGGATCGAACTTTTCGCCCTTCCGGTCGATAGGTGTTACATCCAGCTTCTGATAAATATCCGTCATCTGCCGCAGCACAAGTTCCACACCGTTTTTCAGGGCTTCATCCCCTGCCCCGGCAGCAGCTTCCACTGCGCGTTCAAGATTGTCCAGCACAGGAAGCATAACTGCAGCCACATCCTTGCGGCCTTCGGCATACGCGTCTGCGCGGATGGATTCATTCCTTTTCCGGTAGTTTTCGAAATCCGCCTGTACCCGCTGTGCCATCGCCAGGTATTCTGCCGTCTTCGAATTCGCTTCCTCCAACTGCTTTGCCAGAGGATTCGTCTCGTCTGTTTCCTGCGTTGCATCAGCCTCAGGCTGTTCTTCCGTTGCCTGCTCCAGTGCTTCCTTCAGGGCTTCTTCCGCAGCTTCCGCAGCGGCATTTTGTTCGTTCTCCTGCCGGTTCTTCTTGTCTTTGCTCATCATATTTGCCTTTCACTTTGTTTACTGTCTTCTGGTGATCACGGATCCTATTCCTCATTGAACATATCCGTCAGCTGGTGACCGATGATATTCAGGATGGACAGCACTTTGGAGTACTGCATGCGGGTCGGTCCGATGACGCCGATAGTTCCCTGCTGGCCGCCCCTTGTGGAATAAGCAGCGGTAACAATGGAACAGTCTGCCATCTCCGGTACGCCGGTTTCCGGTCCGATCCGTACGGTAAAGGACATACCGCCGCTTCCGCGGATAATGTCGGCCAGTTTGTCCCGGGTCTCCATCAGGCTCAGGAAATTCCTGGCTTTGTCCACATCGCTGTATTCGGGATACGCCAGCATATTGCTCGTTCCCCCGACAGCCATATGTCCGCGGCGCGGCGTGTTCTTTCCTTCACTGAAGTACCCGTAGAGTTCCTGGATCATCCGTTCATTCCCGCTGACCCTCTCTGCGATGGCCGGCATCCGCTGGCACGCTTCATCGAGCGTAGCGCCGCGGAGTTCCTCCGTCAGGGTACGGGAGATGGCATAGAGGGTATCGCTGTCCATCTGGGCGCCGATACGGATCACATTGTCCCGTACCATTCCCTGATCGGTGACGATCACCAGCAGCGCCGTTTCCGCAGACACGGGAACAAGCTGCATCGTCTGAATCCTGGGCTGAACGCCCTTAGGCGACAGAACCACCGCGGTATAATGTGTCAGGCTGGAGATAACCTGTGCCGCGTGGTCGATAACATCCTCCATCTGGCGTACCCGGCCGGAAAAATGGCTGCGGATTGCCTCGTCCGAAGAGTTTGGGATCTTTCCGGCTTCGAGCAGGGTGTCCACATACAGCCGGTAGGCTTTGGCGGAAGGAATCCGCCCCGCGGATACGTGCGGCTGGTCGAGGAAACCCAGCTCCTCAAGGTCGCTCATCTCGTTACGGATCGTGGCGGAGGAAAGACCCATGTCGTATTTCTTGCTGATTGTACGGCTGCCGACGGGGACACCGGTAAGGATATAGTCATCGATAATCGCCTGCAGGATGCGCATTTTACGCTCGTCCATCGTCCTTCCTCCTTTCTGTATTGTTAGCACTCGATGCTTACGAGTGCTAACCACATGCATACTCTATCACCGACCGGGACCTTTGTCAAGCCTTTTCCGGCCTATTTTGTCAAAGAAAGTCAAAAAGAACTTCCTCCCCTGGAAGGAGGAAGTTCTCTGTTGATTTTTCAGGGTTTTTATCAGCCGCCGAACATGCTGATCAGGAATCCGGCCGCGATGGCGGATCCGATAACGCCGGCCACGTTCGGGCCCATGGCATGCATCAGCAGGAAGTTGGAAGGATTGGCCTTCTGGCCTTCCTTCTGGGAAACACGGGCTGCCATCGGAACAGCTGAAACGCCCGCGGAGCCGATCAGCGGATTGATCTTCCCGCCGCTCAGCTTGTACATCAGTTTGCCGACCAGCAGGCCGCCGATGGTGCTGAAGGAGAAAGCAATCAGTCCCAGTACAACAATCTTGATTGTATCGAAGGTCAGGAAACGGGAACCAACCATGGTGGCGCCGACGCTGATGCCCAGGAACAGGGTAACAATGTTCATCAGGGCGTTCTGCGCTACGTCGCTCAGGCGTTCCGTCACACCGGTTTCCTTCAGCAGGTTGCCGAACATCAGGCAGCCGATCAGGGGCGCGGTGGAGGGCAGCAGCAGCACGACGAAGATGGTCACGACGATCGGGAACAGGATCTTTTCGGTCTTGCTCACTTCGCGCAGCTGGGTCATCTTTACGCTGCGTTCCTTCTCCGTGGTCAGGGCCCGCATGATGGGCGGCTGGATCATCGGAATCAGGGCCATGTAGCTGTATGCAGCAACGGCAATCGGTCCGAGCAGTTCGGGTGCCAGCTTCGTAGTGGTCAGGATGGCAGTCGGGCCGTCCGCACCGCCGATAATGCCGATGGAAGCAGACTGCTGCGCATCGAATCCCAGCAGGTTCGCGCCGAAGAAGGCGAAGAACACGCCGAACTGAGCAGCCGCGCCCAGCAGCAGGCTCTTCGGATTGGAAATCAGCGGACCGAAGTCAGTCATTGCGCCGATGCCCATGAAGATCAGGCAAGGATAGATACCGGCTTTGACGCCGATATACAGGATATCGATCAGTCCGCCTTCCGCCAGGATATATCCATAATTATGGAGATATTCCTCATAGCCGACGGTATAGGCGCCGGTGTTCAGGAAACGGTCCCACAGGTCCTGATGATACAGGGCGTCCGGAAGCTGTCCGTTCGACGTCATGAAGACGGAAGAAACGTTTGCCAGCAGGCAGCCCATGGCAATGCCGACCATCAGCAGGGGCTCATACTGTTTCTTGATACCCAGGTAAAGCAGTACGCACGCGATGGCGATCATCACAAGGTTGCGCCATCCGTCGGGGTTGCTGAAAAATCCGGCAAATCCGGATTCCGTAACCAGTTTTCCGAGGGAATCTAACATCTTTTGTCTTCCTCCCTTATCCCAGTACGATGATCGGTGTTCCGGTATCCACCTTTGTACCGACATCCGTCAGGACCTGCACCACCGTCGCGTCATGCGGGGCCATGATTTCGTTTTCCATCTTCATGGCTTCCAGCACAGCCAGCACTTCTCCGTTCTTCACGGCCTGGCCGGCCTTGACATTCACCTTCACGATGGTTCCGGGCATGGGAGACAGAACCTGTTCGCCAGCCGCAGCGGCAACGGGTGCCGGAGCAGCAGCGGGGGCCGCGGGAGCAGCAGCGGGAGCGGCGGGGGCGGGAACGGCGGCAGGCGCCGGCGCATACGCTTCATATTCATCCAGCAGCATGGCTTCTCCCTGATTCACTTCAACCTCGTATGTCTTTCCCTTCAGGGTTACTTTGTACTTCATCTTATTTGACCTCCTTGATGGATACGAACCGAAGCTCGTTCAGGGGTTTCTGCAGCTTATCCGCCACGATGGCCATGATCATGGCCGCATCCTTGGGATCAGTGTCATAGATCTTCACTTCGCCGGCGGTTCCGGGCGCAGCGGGCAGGTTCTTTGCCGCGGGTGCCGCTGCAGCGGCGGGAGTCTCAGCGGCAGGAGCCTCAGCTGGCTTTTTCGTCTTCGCGACCATGATTTTTCCGACGATGATAACGACGCACATCAGCAGGCTCAGTCCGATAAAGACGACCAGATATCCCAGCACGGCGTCGAGGAGGTTACCCCCGATATCGAGTTTTAAGCGGCCGGTTGTCGCCTCAGCAGCGGCGTTGACGGCCTCTTCAGCCATAGCAATTGACATCTGCGTGCCTCCTTACGCTTCTTCGATGGTGTACTTGACAACCTGCTCACGCTTTTCCTTGCGCGCTTTGAGGAAATCCTCCGCCTGCTTCGGGAAGCAGATCCAGCTCATCAGATCCTCTTCGGTTTCCGCCAGGTCACCCAGGGCAGCCTTGGCCTTCTCAAAGTCTTCACCGGTCCGCTTGGAATCTTCGATCCGGCAGTCAGTGGGCTGGCCGCCTTCGCCGAGGATCTTCTCCTGCAGGGCTTTGTCCACGGGAGCGGGAGCAATGCCATATTCACCCTTGAAGTAGTTCTTTACTTCGTTGGAGATGTTCTTGTAGCGCTCGCCGACCAGCACGTTGGTTACGGCCTGGTTGCCGACCATCTGGCTCAGCGGGGTAACCAGCGGCGGATATCCAAGATCCTTGCGGACCGCGGGAATCTCCAGCAGCGCCTCGTCAAACTTGTCCATAGCGTTCATATCCTTCAGGTTGGCGATCATGTTCGACAGCATACCACCGGGAACCTTGTACACCAGCGCCTGGGAGTCCGTAGCCATGCTCTTGGGATTGATCATCCCGTTGTCCACGTATTTCTGTTTCACGGGTTTGAAGAAGTCGTTCACCTTGTTGATGACCTTTTCATCTAGACCGGTTTCAATGCCGTACTGCTGGCAGGCATAGAACATGGTCTCCGTCGCTGCCTGGCTCGTGCCGTTGGAGAAGCAGCTGGTGGCGGTATCAATTACGTCAACACCGCTCTCGATCGCCTTGGTCAGGGTCATGTAGGCCATACCGGTGGTGCAGTGGGTATGCAGGATCACCGGCACATCCCCCACGGCATCCTTGATGCCCTTGATCAGATGTTCGGCTTCGTAGGGGCTCATAGTACCTGCCATGTCCTTCAGGCACAGAGTTTCAAAGCCCATCTTCACCAGTTCCTTGCACATTTCCACGTATTTTTCAACGGTATGCACGGGGCTCTGGGTGTAGCTGATGCAGCCGGAAGCGATGGTCCGTGGTGTCGCATACTTTTTCACGGCATCCAGGGCGGTTCCCAGGTTGCGGAAGTCGTTCAGCGCATCGAAAATACGGATAATATCAATGCCGTTCTTGATGCTCAGCTCAACAAACTTCTCCACGACATCGTCATGATAGTGCTTGTAGCCCAGCAGGTTCTGGCCGCGCAGCAGCATCTGCAGCCGGGTGTTGGGCATATTCTTGCGGATGTTCCGCAGCCGCTCCCAGGGATCCTCTCCCAGGTAGCGCAGGCAGGAATCAAAAGTCGCGCCACCCCAGCATTCCACGGAATAGTATCCGGCCTTGTCCATCACGGGCAGGATTTCCTCGAAATCTGCATAAGGCAGCCGGGTCGCCATCAGGGACTGGTTGGCGTCCCGCATTACGGTTTCGGTAAACTGTACTTTTTTCATATCCGTGAATCTCCGTTCAGAATGATTTGTTAAGAACACACACAGGATGCCGCCTTGCAGGGCGGCATCCCTGTGTTTTTCTTCGTAAAATTACAGCTGCGGACCGGCAGCAACCAGCGCCTTGCCGGCTTCATTGCTTTCGTACTTGGCGAAGTTCTTGATGAACCGGCCGGCCAGATCCTTGGCTTTCTCATCCCACTCGGCGGGATTGGCATAGGTATCCCGGGGATCCAGGATGCCGGTATCCACGCCCTTCAGTTCGGTGGGCACTTCAAAGTTGAAGTACGGAATCTTCTTGGTGGGAGCGTTCAGAATATCGCCGTCCAGGATCGCGTCGATGATGCCGCGGGTATCCTTGATGGAGATACGCTTGCCGGTGCCGTTCCATCCGGTGTTGACCAGGTAGGCCTTGGCGCCGCTCTTTTCCATCTTCTTCACGAGCTCTTCCGCATACTTGGTGGGATGCAGTTCGAGGAAGGCCTGGCCGAAGCAGGCGGAAAAAGTGGGGGTGGGCTCGGTGATGCCGCGTTCGGTACCAGCCAGTTTGGCAGTGAATCCGCTCAGGAAGTAGTACTTCGTCTGTTCAGGCGTCAGCACGGAAACGGGGGGCAGTACGCCGAAAGCGTCCGCGCTCAGGAAGATAACGTTCTTGGCGTCAGGGCCGGCGGAAACGGGGTTCACATTCTTGACAATCTTTTCGATGTGCTCGATCGGATAGCTCACGCGGGTATTCTCGGTAACGCTCTTGTCGGCGAAGTCGATTTTGCCGTTGGCGTCCACCGTAACGTTCTCCAGCAGGGCATCCCGGCGGATCGCATTATAGATGTCGGGTTCGGAATCCTTGTCCAGGTTGATGACCTTGGCATAGCAGCCGCCTTCGAAGTTGAAGACGCCGTTATCGTCCCAGCCGTGTTCGTCATCGCCGATCAGCAGGCGCTTGGGGTCGGTGGACAGGGTGGTCTTGCCGGTTCCGGACAGACCGAAGAAGATGGCAGTGTTCTTGCCTTCCATATCGGTGTTGGCGGAGCAGTGCATGGAAGCAATGCCCTTCAGCGGCAGGTAGTAGTTCATCATGGAGAACATACCCTTCTTCATTTCGCCGCCGTACCAGGTGTTCAGGATAACCTGTTCACGGCTGGTGATGTTGAAGGCAACCGCCGTTTCGGAGTTCAGGCCCATGGCCTTGTAGTCGTCCACTTTCGCCTTGGAAGCGCAGTATACGACGAAGTCCGGGGTAAAGGAGGCCAGTTCTTCAGCGCTGGGCTGGATGAACATGTTCTTTACGAAGTGAGCCTGCCAGGCAACTTCCATCACGAAACGGATCGCCATCCGGGTGTCCTTGTTGGCACCGCAGAAAGCATCCATGACAAACAGGCGCTTGCCGGAGAGCTGTTTCTGCGCCAGCACCTTCAGCTTGGCCCAGTTTTCTTCGCTCAGAGGATGGTTGTCGTTCTTGTAGCCGTCCGTGGTCCACCATACGGTGTCCTTGCTGTTTTCGTCCATGACGATGTATTTGTCTTTGGGGCTGCGGCCGGTGTAAATACCGGTCATCACGTTCATGGCGTCCAGTTCGGTCAGCTGGCCTTTGTCAAAACCTTCCAGACCGGGCTTGTTCTCTTCATCGAAAAGAACTTCGTAGGACGGATTATGAAGGATCTCCGTTACGCCGGTGATCCCGTACTTGGTAAGATCGAGAGCTGCCATTAAGGGGTACCTCCTTTATTCCATTAGGGTCGGAATGAGTTAAGTCCCAACCTGACCCAATTTCTTTTTTTCTTCATTTTCCCCCTATTTCCTGCCTTGTAACAAAAATATAATAATTTGCTCTGAAGGTTGGTAAAATAAGGTTTTTCAGGCTCCCAAAAAGTTCATCATTTTTCTGAAAAAGGGGCCGGCTTCTATAGCCGGACCCCCTTGTCCTTTCATTGTGAGGGATATCATCATACCCTCTCTTCAATTTCCTTTTCCAGTTTTGCCACCAGTTCTTCCATGGACATGGAAGTGGTCTGGTCCGTCGCCCGGTCGCGCACCGCCAGGGTGCCTTCCGTGATTTCCTTTTCGCCGATGATCAGCATGTACGGTACCTTGTCCTCCTGGCGGGCATAACGGATCTTGTATCCGATCTTTTCGTTCCGCTCGTCCAGCTCGGCCCGGATCCCCTGCTGCATCAGTTCGCGGGTAACCTTGGCGGCATAGTCCATGCTCTTGTCACTGACCGGCAGGACCTTCACCTGCACCGGCGCAAGCCACAGCGGGAAAACACCCTTCGTTTCCTCGATCAGGTAGGCCATAAACCGGTCAATGGAACCGAGGATTGCACGGTGAAGCACAACCGGTGTCTTTTCTGCGCCGTCCTGATCGATATACTTCAGGTTGAACTTTGCCGGCAGGCAGAAATCCAGCTGGCAGGTGCTCAGTGTATACTCAGCGCCGATGGCGGGTTTCACGTTCACGTCCAGCTTCGGACCGTAGAAGGCAGCCTCTCCGATTTCTTCGGTATAGTGGATGCCCAGCTGGTTCAGCACTTCGCGCAGTGCGCTTTCCGCCTTGTTCCACATCTCGTCATCCTGGTGGTACTTCACTTTGTCCTCCGGATCCCGCAGGCTCAGCACGCAGCGGTAATCCGTGATATGGAAGTCCTTGTATACATCACGGATCAGGTTGACAACACTGGAAACCTCATCCTTGATCTGGTCGGGCGTGACGAACAGGTGTGCATCGTTCTGGCAGAAGTGGCGTCCCCGCTCGATGCCCTTCAGGGTTCCGCTGGGCTCAAACCGGAAGTCGTGTGCAACTTCGCCGATACGAATCGGCAGATCCCGGTAGGAATGCAGCCGGTTCGCGTAGATCATCATATGATGCGGGCAGTTCATGGGCCGGAGCACAAAGCTTTCGCCTTCCACTTCCATGGCGGGGAACATGTTCTCCTTGTAATGGTCCCAGTGTCCGCTTGTGCGGTACAGGTCCACTGTTCCGACGCAGGGAGTCATGACGTGCTGATATCCCAGCAGCCGTTCTTTTTCCTTGATATAATTTTCCAGTTCCATCCAGATCGTATAGCCCTTGGGCAGGAACATGGGCAGTCCCTTACCGATCAGGTCGTCTGTCATGAACAGCTGCATATCCTTGCCGATACGGCGGTGATCCCGGGCTTTTGCCTCTTCCACCTGGCGCTCATATTCCTTCAGCTCATCCGCGTTGCGGAAAGCTACGCCGTTCAGCCGTGTGAGCATCTTGTTCTTCTGATCGTTCTTCCAGTAGGCGCCGGAGATGGCTGTCAGCTTGAACGCCTTCAGGGCCTTGGTGTAACACAGGTGCGGGCCAACACACATATCGATATAGTCGCCCTGCTGGTAGAAGGTGATGACCGCGTCCTCCGCCAGATCAGCAATGTGCTCCACCTTGTAGATTTCGCCGCGGTCCTTCATCAGCTGCACAGCCTCTTCACGGGGCAGCGGATAGACCTTGAATGGCAGGTTCTCCTTGACGATCTTCTGCATTTCTGCCTCGATGGCCGGCAGATCCTCGTCTGTCAGGTGCACATCGCCCAGATCAATGTCGTAATGGAATCCTTTTTCCGTGGCAGGACCGTAGGCAAAATGCGCCTGCGGATAGATCCGTTTCACAGCCTGCGCCATGATGTGCGCCGCGGAGTGCCGCAGCACCTCCAGTTCTTCCTCTTCCGGGCATTCCGCCACATGTCCGTCGTTGTAGATGATTTTCACTGTAGTCCCCTCCTCTTTCTGAGTTATGTGGTGTGTAGGGGCTTTTGCCAAATTAAAAGGCATCCGCCCTGCGTTACTGCCGGGACGGATGCCTGTAAAAGCATTCGCGGTTCCACCCTGCTTGTTGAAACAACCACTCTTTATGACGCGATATCGGCCGTCAGCCGTCTGCCCGTCCGGGAATGGTATCGAATCAGGCTCCGCTGCGGGGCTTCCACCTTTCCCCGCTCTCTGTGAGCGCACCTTCCTGACCGCGTGTTTCCCTTCATCCGGAAAGATTAAAGTGAGTTTATCACTTCCCCGCGGAAATTTCAACCACGAATTTCTTAGCCACTTCCTGTGCCTCAATCACCCTGTCGCACCATGCGTCAAATTCCGGATCCTCCGTCTGGCATTCCGGATGGCTCATCACGTAATCCAACGCCATCCGCACGCCCCGGGCAAAGGGAACCTTCGTAACCATATCGGGTACAGCCCGTTTCAGTTTCCGGTTATCAAAAACAACAGAGACGGATTTGTCCCCGATCAGGCTGCCTTCAAAATCAAACCCGAAGGGCTTCCCTGCTTCCGCCAGGAAATCGGATGCCACATGGCAGGCTTTCAGTTCCACTCCCAGCGCATCCGCAATGGTCTGATAGATCTGGTCCCATGTGAGGGTTTCATCCCCGGTGATCTGGAACGCTTCTCCGATTGCGTGCGGATTGGCCATCAGCCCGATGAATCCGGTGGCGAAATCCGTATTGAAGGTCATGGTCCAGAGGGAGGATCCGTCTCCCTGGATAATCACAGGCTTTCCTTCCAGCATGCGTTTCACAACCTGCCAGGGCCCCCTGTTTCCATGCACACCCAGAGGGATGCTCCGTTCATCGTAGGTATGGCTCGGGCGCACGATGGTCACCGGGAATCCTTCCTCCCGGTATGCCTTCATCAGCACATCCTCAATGGCAATCTTGTTCCGTGAGTATTCCCAGTGCGGGTTGGCCAGGGCAGTTCCTTCCGTAATCAGGTAGCTGGCCGCCGGCTTATGATAGGCGGAGGCGGAGCTGATGATGATGTATTGTTTTGTCTTTCCCCGGAACAGGCGGATATCCCGCACCGCATCTTCCGGGTGAAACGCGATGAATTCGCAGACAGTGTCGAAGGACATTCCTTCCAGCGCTTTTGTCGCAGCGGCTTCATCATGAATGTCGGCTGTGATCTGATGTACAGCAGCCGGTACTTCCGCTTTCCGGTTTCCCCGGTTCAGCAGCCATACCTCCCACTGCGGATCCTCTGCCAGTCTTCGCACAATTGCCATACTGATGGTACCGGTGCCGCCGATAAACAATGCTTTCATTCTTCTGCCTCCCTGTTGGAATCTGTATGTTTTTTTCTTCTGTCTGCAGTGTATCCGGATTCCCCTTGCCCGTCAAGAATCTGCATCTTTTTTCCATTGCAGATGAAAACGGCCCGGCCTTACGGCCGGACCGTCCGGTTATCCATTATAAATTATTATTTGTCGTAGTTGACAACCTGGCTGAAATCGGGAGCCTTCAGGCTTGCGCCGCCGATCAGACCGCCGTCGATTTCGGGCTGTGCCATGAGTCCCTTGACGTTTTTGGGATTCATGCTTCCGCCGTACTGGATGCGGACTTTGTTGCCGACAGCCTTGCCATACTTGCGGGCAATTGCTTTACGGATCACGCCGATGGTTTCATTCGCCTGTTCGTCGGTGGCGGTCAGACCGGTGCCGATCGCCCAGACGGGTTCATAGGCGATAATCACCTTCGCAACCTGTTCCTTGGTCAGGCCGTTCAGGGCGATCAGTGTCTGGTATTCCACCAGGGCATCGGTATAGCCGGCTTCACGTTCTTCCTTGTTTTCGCCGACGCATACGATCACTTTCAGTCCGGCTTCTACCGCAGCCAGAACCCGCAGGTTCACAGTCTTGTCGGTTTCGCCGAAATACTGACGGCGTTCACTGTGGCCGATGATGACGTATTCAACGCCGCAGGCCTTCAGCATGTCCGCGCTCAGTTCGCCCGTGTAGGCACCACTCTTGGCCCAGTGCACGTTTTCTGCACCAAGCTTGATCTTGCTTCCCCGCGCCGCTTCCTTGACGGCAGCGAAGTTGACAGCAGGCACACACACGACCACATCACATGTCGCATCCTTCACCAGGGGCTTCAGTTCAGTCACCAGCGCCTTGGCTTCGGCCGGTGTTTTATTCATTTTCCAGTTTCCCGCAATAATCGCTTTACGCATTGTCTTCTTCTCCTTTAATTATGCTTCGTCAAGGCAGGCAACGCCGGGCAGGGTCTTGCCTTCAAGGAACTCCAGGGAAGCGCCGCCGCCGGTGGAGATGTGGGTCATCTTGTCGCCCAGGCCCATCTGTTCCACAGCCGCTGCACTGTCGCCGCCGCCGATGATAGTCACAGCATCGCTGTCAGCCATCGCCTGCGCCACAGCCAGGGTGCCCTGCGCCAGGGTGGGATTCTCGAACACGCCCATGGGTCCGTTCCAGACCACGGTCTTGGCAGCCTTCACAGCGCCAGCGAACAGCTCACGGCTCTTCGGTCCGATATCCAGGCCTTCCTTGTCCGCGGGAATCTTGTCAGAATCCACAACGACGGTGTCCACCGGTCCGTCAATGGGATCCGGGAACGCAGCCGCGCATACGGTGTCGATGGGCAGCAGCAGGTTGACTTTCTTCTCGGCTGCCTTGGCCATCATTTCCTTGCAGTAGTCGATCTTGCTTTCATCCAGCAGGCTCTTGCCCACTTCGTATCCCTTGGCCTTCAGGAAGGTGAACGCCATGCCGCCGCCGATAATCAGGGTGTCGACCTTCTCCAGCAGGTTGTTGATCACGTTCAGCTTGTCTTCAATCTTGGCGCCGCCCAGAACAGCGACGAAGGGACGGTCCGCATTTTCCAGGGCCTTGCCCATGATGGACAGTTCCTTGCCGATCAGGTAGCCGGCAACATTGGGGCTGGTGTAAGCGGTAACACCGGCGGTGGAGCAGTGCGCCCGGTGGCAGGAACCGAAAGCGTCATCCACATACGCATCAGCCAGAGACGCCAGGTCCTTGCTGAAAGCTTCGCCGTTCTTGGTTTCTTCTGCGCGGAAGCGGGTGTTCTGCAGCAGCACGACGTCGCCGTCCTTCATGGCAGCCACGGCCGCCTTTGCATTCTCGCCGACCACGTTGTCATCGTTGGCAAAGACAACATCCTGACCCAGAAGCTCGCTCAGGCGGACTGCCACAGGAGCCAGGGAGAATTTCTCTTCCGGACCGTTCTTCGGCTTGCCCAGATGGCTGCACAGGATCACTTTGCCACCGTCCGCAATCAGCTTTTTGATGGTGGGCAGGGCTGCCACAATACGCTTGTCATTGGTGATTTTTCCGTCTTTCATGGGCACGTTGAAATCGCAGCGTACCAGAACCCGTTTTCCCTTTACCTGGATGTCATCAACTGTTTTCTTTGCCATGGATGTACACTCCTTTTAATAATTAATTTGGCTCGTTAATCTATTGCAAAATCCTGAAAAGGATCGGCAACCGTATTACACCGCAGGAAGTTAAAAGCAACCTGAAAGATTTTGTCACGCGCTGAGGATGTTCAGCATTTTTTCCGCAGCGCCCTGGTCGGTAACCAGCAGGGCATGGGGTGTATGCCGCAGGACCGAAATGATCGCTCCGGCTTTGGAGGATCCGGCGGCGGATGCCACCATCCGGCAGGTCCGCTTCAGCCGTGCCAGGTCGACTCCGACGCTGGAAGACTCCATCAGGCAGTTGCCGTCCAGATCGTAGTAGGCGCCGAAGCTTTCCCCCTCGGCTCCCCTCCGCTGCAGTTCCGCCTGTACGGTGCGGCTCATATTGCGTTCCTTCATTGTTTCGCCGGCAATGCCGATTCCGTGCAGGATCACGTCTGCCCTCTCCAGCAGTTCCATCGCTTCATGCACTTCAGGCATTTTCAGCATTTCCTGCATGGCAGCCGCGTCCATATGATCCGGCAGGTGAATCAGCCGGTAATGTCCGCCCAGCCGCCCGGCGATCTCCTCCGCCAGGGTATTGGCCTGCAGTTCCACGGAGCGGCCGATACCTCCCCGGGCAGGAACCACCATCACATTCAGCGGCGTCTGGCTCTGGATATTCCGGGCCACAGCAGCCACAGTCCGGCCGCCGGTAACCGCCAGGGTGTTCCCGTTCTGCAGGATGGAGCGCAGCCGGACCGCGCAGATCCTGCCCACATCGGAAAGAACCTGCGGATCTTCGTCCGCATCCCCGGGAGCCACAAGAACCCGGTCCACAGGAAGCAGTTCACAAAGCCGGTTTTCCGTTTCCGTCAGGCCATTCATGGCCTTGGAAAACTCACGCGCGCTGTCCAGCACTTCCTCTGCCTTGCGGCTCAGAGTCATGCCTGATGCGTCCAGCTCGATATATCCCAGGTCTTTCAGCAGCACCGCCGTATTCCGGATTTCACGTTCCGGAAGGTTCAGCCGGGCAGCCAGCTGTCTCCGTCCGACAGGCTGGAGAACAGAAATCCTTTCGAGGATCAGTGCCCGGCGGGTCATCTCATCGGTCAGGTCGGGAGCCAGCTTCCGCATCAGCGTAATAAACCCGGTATCCATGCGGCTCCCCTCCTGTTAATGATCTTGCGTGGGACGGTTTTCGCCCTCATGGGCCGATCATGTCCCAAGGAATCTTATCACAACAGGAAACGGGTTTCAAGTTCTTTCTTTTGTAATAAAATCAGACTCGGATGACCTCTGTGCCGTCCAGTGCGCGCTGGATCAGCTCCTCCTCATCCAGTCTGCTTTCCCCTTCCAGGATCTTCTCCAGTTTGGGATGGGTTGCGGGATGACGGGGTGTGAAAACCGTACAGCAGTCTTCAAAGGGCTGTTCGGAGATTTCAAGGGTGCCGATTTTCCGGGCAATCGCAATAATCTCGCTCTTGTCGAATCCGATCAGCGGGCGGAAAACAGGCATTCTGGCAACAGCATCCGTGGTGCCGAGCGCTGTCATTGTCTGGCTGGCCACCTGTCCGATGCTTTCGCCGGTAATCAGGGCTTCGCTTTCCGTCTGCTCCGCAATGCGTTCCGCAATCCTCATCATATAGCGCCGCATAATCAGGGTTGTATACTCGTCCGGGCATTTCTCATGAATCTGCATCTGAATTTCCGTGAAAGGCACCACGTGTACTTTGATGCCGCAGCAGGAGAAACTCAGTTTCCGGGCCAGATCCAGCACCTTTTCCTTCGCCCGGTCGGAAGTGTATGGATAACTGTGGAAATGAACCGCGTTGATCTGTACCCCGCGCTTGGCAATCATCCATCCCGCCACAGGGCTGTCAATGCCGCCGGACAGCAGCAGCGTCGCGTTTCCGTTTGTTCCCACAGGCATACCGCCCACCGCGGGAACTACTTTCACATACAGGTAAGCCATGTCCCGGATTTCTATATTCATCAGATAGTCCGGATGATGCACATCCACCTTCAGTTCCGGATTCGCGTTCAGGATCCGGTAACCAACTTCTTCGTTGATTGCCATGGAATTCATCGGATACCGCTTGTCGCTTCGGCGGGCGTTGACCTTGAAGGTTCCTTTCAGGTCTTTCGTCATGGCAATGGCCTGGTCGCATAGCGCGTCAAAATCTTCTTTCGGCATTTCCACAGCCGGACTGACGCTGTGCACGCCGAATACGCGGGTGACACGGTCAATCACCGTATCCAGGTCGCTGAATCCGCGTACAAAAATCCGCCCGTCATGTACATGCACATCCGCACCCATTCCCCGCACCGCATAG
>Ga0265298_10002335_pt1 | contig 26595 bp, 28 predicted proteins | sample AusTroGonzalo_MG_3_FD_193486 | JGI IMG/M metagenome (GOLD analysis project Ga0265298, IMG submission 193486) | Bovine rumen microbial communities from tropical cattle in Woodstock, Queensland, Australia - Gonzalo_01 | ecosystem: Host-associated > Mammals > Digestive system > Stomach > Rumen ...
TCCTCTATCGGGACTTCCATCTCCTTCTGATAGACCTGCTCGGTGATGGAGCCGATATGGATCGCATATTTGCCGATGGACTCTTTCAGCCCTTCGTCCTCCGCCACTTCATCGACCTTCTTCATGGACACCGCCCAATACTTGGTGAGGATGGTGTAGAGGTCTACGATCTGACCGAGGAACGTGGTCAAAAGCTGCTGGTGCGGCTCTGCGTTTACGGTGTTCGTCACCGCTTCCAGATAGCCCTTGATGTGCTTCTCCAACTCCATCTGGCAGACGGTATAGATGCTGTATTCCTTGTCGTCGGAAAGCCCCGTCAGCCATTCGGGAGTGGTCAGCAATCCTTCCGCAAGGCCGTTGATGATCATTGTCCGCTTGGGATCGACCCCGTCCGCCTCATACCGCTGGATGGTGGATTTGTTGACGCCGATCCGCTTTCCCAGCTCCGGCATGGACAGCTTGAGTTCTGTCCGGCGTTCCTTGATCCGTTCTCCGACTTGTTTCGGGCTGAACATTTCTTTTGTCTTCAAGGTGTTCACCTCCTAACGTATGCAAGTATAACACAACGAAACCTAATTTGCAACCCTAAATCGCGTATATTTTCAAAAATATTTCTTAAACGGTTGCAGAATGAGTTGACAAGCAGAGGCGAAATAAGTATAATGACAGAGCAAAGGTTGCAAAACAGGTATTTGCGGAATGGAGGTGATAATATGAACGGAGTCAAAATGGGAATGACCATTGACGAAGCTGCCGAAATGACCGGGATCGGACGGAACACCATGCGGAAGCTGGTGGACTGGGGCAAGCTGCCCGTGCTCAAAGTGGGCCGAAAGACGATTATCCGAAGGGATACGCTGGAGAACTTCATGACGGTCAATCAGGGAAGAAACCTTCTCAATCAGGCAGACGTCCGGGAGGTGCACTGAGGATGGACACAGCAGAAAAAAGGCCTCGCCGTTTGAGAGCGAAATACACCCCTCGCACAAATCTGACGATTTGTACAAGAGGTATTTCGCTCCTGCGGAGGGCCTGTATCGAGTGTTCGGGCTTCCCGCCTCACATTCGATACAGAGAAAAATGCTCGCGCATTTTTCTGGCGCTGCTCTGCCGACCGGTATCGGCACCGCAGCGGCAACTGCATCCGCAGTTGCAAAAGACGACGCGCGGCTAAAGCAGAAACGGAGGTGAACGATGGCACGGCACAGCTTTATCCAGATGTCAAAGCTGTCTGATGTCAAGGGAAGAATATCCTATATCTCTGATCCGGGCCGCCAGGAATACCTCTACGCCACCTTCTCTACAAGGGAAGATATGACCTTCTGGAACGATCTTGCGAAGGAGTGTCAGGAGGAGTTTCGGCGATCCATGACAAAGGGGAAGTGTATCGAGGCACGGGAACTGATCATTGCGCTGCCGGAGGAATACACGCAGTTTGATCCCAACCGGGTGCTGCGGGAGTTCACGGAGCAGTTCAAAAAACGGTATGGTGTTGAATGCGTCTCGGCGCTCCACCACAACAAGACTAAGAAAAACTATCATATCCATCTGATCTTTTCCGAACGGCGCTTGCTGCCGGAGCCGGATATCAAGATCGCCACCCGAAGCGTGTTCTACGATGAAAACGGAAAGCGGGTACGCACGAAGAAGGAGATCACCGGAGAGAATGGCAAAATCCGGGACGGCTGCACCGTCATCAAGAAGGGCGAGGCATATGAAAGCCACCTGTTCACGGTGAAGGACGACGCTTTCAAGAATGAGCTTTTTCTGGAAGAAGCAAAGCATTTCTACACCGATCTGATCAACAGTCATATCCACGACCCGGAGCGGCAGCTAAAGGTCTTCGATCCGAACGGCGTCTATCTCCCGACAAAGAAGATCGGGAAGAACAACCCGAAGGCGGCGGAGATCGAAGCGGACAATGCAGCGCGGCAGGAGTGGAACAGAACGGCGGATATGGCGCTGGTGTCCGGGATCGAAGAATCCAAGATCATTGAGATCAAGAACGAAAAAATCTACGATGAAACAACCCGCTCCATTCAGAAGCATGGCTGGCTGCCAGGACTGTTCAGGGGGATCATCCAAAAGGCCAAGGAAATCCTTATGGGATTGATCCGGGAGACGGAGGTTCCGCCCAAGCCTACCCTGTCCGTTGATATGACGGAGTACCGCAAGATGCAGAAGCTGATGGTCAAGGTACAGGATGAGGCCAGGGCGGTCAAGCAGCTCATGCACGGAGAACTGCCGAAGCTGGAAAAGCAGCTCGCCGAAACGACCGGCCTGTTCAAAGGCAAAGAGCGCAAAGCCCTGCAGGAGAAGATCGCAGGTGTACAACAGGAGATCGACCGCCGGATGGACCGGCTGCCCAGCATCCTGAAAGCAGACGGCTATCCCGACGTACAGGCATTCAAGCGGCTGTATGACGAGGCTACGATCCTCGTAGAGCAGTATAACCGTGATCTCGCCGCATGGGAGCGGCAGGTACACGGAGAGCCGCAACCCCAGCAGGCGCCGTCTGAAAAAGAGAGTATCCGAAAGAAGCTCCGGGAGATGGAGGCGGAGGCCAAGCGCCGGAACGACGCACGGCGGCAGCAGACTCGCCCTCGCAGCCACGATGATGACAGAGGACGCTAAGGCAAGAAAATACACCGCAGGAACCGCCTGCGGTGCATACATACCGATAATACGGAATTACCTAAGTACCTATACCCAGTTCCTATGTATTTGTATCACTGTTGTTTTCCTTGGCTCTGCAAAAGAACCATCATCTCTTCTTCCGATTCCTGCATGCCTCGTTTGACCCATTCTTCGATCCAGCCGAAAGTACCATAGGTCATATAGCTCTTGATATAGGCCCAAAGGTTATCATCAGAAGGCTGCGCTCCGTTCTGTTCATTTAGAACTGTAAGAAACAGATGGAAAAGGCCTCTATGCTTTAAAAGCAGGTAGAATTCTTTGTTCGCTTTGATATGTCCGAACAAACTCACATAGAGCTCATTATTGGATACTTCGCCGTTCTTGTGAATTTCTGTGTCCCATTCGCTGTAAAGCTTACGCAGATGCTGCAGAATCACATCAGTCTTATCTGTGTAATTACGATAGAAAGAATTTCTGCTAACTTCTGCCTTGCTGATGATCTCGCTGATGGAAATCTCAGCGAGTTCTTTTTCCGCCATGAGCCGAATCGTTGCTTCTGTAATCTGTGCCTTTACAAACGAATTTCTCTCTGCGTTTCCCATGATGGTACATTAACCTCGCTTTTGTACCTTTTTTCGAAGGGTATTGACTTTCTGTTAACGTGATGGTACATTTATACCATCACATGATACCGCAACGGATGCCTCGTTGTCAAGGTGTTATGAAAAAGAAAGATGAGAGGTTATCTGTTATGAGTAATGAAAAAACCAAAAAGAAAATGAAGAAGTGGAAGAAAGTCGTGTTCATACTGATTGCAATCCCTGTTGTATTGGCTGCAGTAGTAGGTGGCTGGTATTACTATACAGACAACAAAGCCGATATCAAAGTCGGCTATAACAAAGAAATCGAGACCGGTGGAGAGATCGAAGCGAAATATCTTCTGGGAGGCGATCTGAAGGTAAAGAAGACAACGTTCAAAGAAGAAGATCCCATTAAGAAGGTATCAGTCTTCTATCCGGAAGAAATGGAGACATCCGATCAGGTTTATCCGATGATTCTGGTCATGAACGGAACCGGCGGTAAATGTACAAAATATGAACCGCAGTTTGAGATGTATGCCTCCTGGGGATTCATCGTTGTGGGCACACAGGATAAAGGAACCGGAACCGGAAAGACGACCGTAAAAGTATTAAATGATATGCTTGCCCTGAATGAAGACGAAAGCAGCGTCTTCTACCATAAGATCGATCTTGAGAATATCGGTCTGACTGGTTTTTCACAGGGCGGAGCCGGTGTTTTCAATGTGCTGACCAAATATGAAGAAGCCCAATATATCAAGGCTGCCGTACCGCTTTCACCCGTCAGTGAATATATGACAGCACAGGTCACGGACTATACCTATGATTCCTCACTGGTAAAATGCCCTATCCTTATCATGGCAGGTACAGAGGGTGAATTTGAAATGGATACCGTGATCCCGATCGAGCTGCTGAACGAGCAGTATGACAAGATCACTTCACCGAAGGCGATGGCAAGAAGGATCGGCATGACTCACGATCAGATGATGTATTCCGCAGGCGGGTATGTGATGGCATGGTTCCGTTGGCAGCTGCAAGGTGACGAAGAAGCCGCCAAAGCATTTATCGGTGATAGCCCTGAACTGTTAAACAATCCTGTCTATCAGGGACAGAGGATCGATCTGGGGGAGTAAGGTGAAAATGTTAAAGAAGATACTGAAAGTATTGGGAATCATCTGCCTTATACTGCTGATTGTTGCCGGATGTGTAATCAAGTTTGTGGTGAATTATCCGGAGATCAAAAATGATCCAACAATCGGCAAATGGTACCGTGTTTCCGATCAGGCGATGAAGGATTCCGAAGGAAACCGCTAACAAGATGCAAAAGCCGTAAAGCCGATGCATCTTTTTTTGCGCCCAAAATGAAGGGAGGTGGGGCCTTTGATTGTTTCAAAAAACTAATTGTACAACTTTATTATCAAAAACAGGAGTTCTGATTGTACAACTTTTTTATGAAAGGACATTTATGATAAACGGCCTTATCATAAAAAGAGAGTTATCAAAAGTTCCGTGCGAAAGGCCTGTAAATAAGCCATTCTCCGCGAAAAAACTTTTGATAACTCTCCGGTAAGGAATGCTTTCCGTTACCTTAGTCCTACCAGCTGTTTCAGAAGTTCTTCATCACTCGTCTGAAACCTTTCGCTATCAAGATAAGGCTTCAGAGGGCTGTCTTCAGGAACAGCTTTTTCCAATGCTTTACGTTTGATTTCTGTGTCAGCATGGGCGTAAATCAGCGTTGTTTTAAACTGGGCATGTCCAAGCCACTGAGAGATTAGCGTAAGATCTACCCCATTCTGATACAGAAACATTGCCCAGGAATGCCGGAAAAGGTGGGGATGCACCTGCTCTGGCACTTCCTTGTTGGTTTCACGGGCCATCGATCCATATTTACTGACGATAGACCGGACATTCTGTTCTGTCATACGTTTTTTCTTCTGGTTGCGAACGCTATAGAACAGATACTGGTCGGAGTACTGGGATTCTGACTCGTGAAACAGTGCAAGATATTTTTTCAGATGCTGCACTACGTCATCTCTAAGTGGTATTGCACGTGACTTTGCCCCCTTTCCATGAAGCAGCACCCGGGGAGTGTCGCTCAATTGAATATCACAGATTCTGACATCAACCAGCTCCTGGACTCGTGCCCCGGTTTTGTAAAGAAACAGCATCAGAAATGCGTCCCGCTTGCAAAATAGAATTTTGAAAGGTTAGGCCAAAGAAAAAGTTAGCGAGAATCTGCAAAATAGCGGTTCTTGCTAACTTTTTTAATGCACAAATTTTCCGCCCATGGCTGAAAACTACATTTTGCAACAGGCCCTTTCCATATGGATATTTCTACTTATTTCGTATATTCGTGTATTGCATTCCTTTTGCCCTCTGTCTGCTTTCATAGAGACATAGCTACGCAGAGAGCCTTCGGCAAGGTAAAATATTGGCATTACATTGATTTACGGAGATCCCAATATAAACAGAAGGTAAATAACCGTTGAGCTGATTAATGACTTTGCGGGATACCTAAGCTATATGCGTGTCCTCACAAGGACAACAGCAAAAACCGTTTTAGAGCATGAAGGAATCGCCACAGAATTATTTCTGTGGCGATTCCTCAGCCTGTCAAAAATCGACTTATGCGTCTACTTTCGATTTCAAGGGTCGTATTCTCCATGTGGCGCAAGATAGATTTATCAAACATCACAAGGTAAAACAATTGACCGACGAGTTATGCCCACTCAAAGCAACGGGGCTGAAGTATTCAGTATGTATCTTTATACTGGCATGTCGTTCCGGGTGTCAATGTCTTTCAATTCAAGGGCTTCGCTTACATCGCAGGTAAGAAGCAGTTCCTTGTTCCGGCTCAATACGGCTTTTCCCGTTTGGTGCGGTTGAAGGCTGTTGAGCTGGCCAAACAAAGCACGCGGGAAAAGAACTGGGTTGCCGGTCTGTCCTTGGAAACTCATGGCACATATGTGGTCAGGTTTTTTTCGGAAAAGCTGGACAAGCCGTTGCAGGCTTTCAGACTTCAGAAAAGGCTGGTCGGCTACCAGAAACGCGCAGCCGATGCATTCTTCTGATACATTTTGCAGGCCCAGACGGATCGTTATGGCAGTATCGTTATTGTTGTCGGAATTGTGTACGGCCGTGTAGCCGTAGGCTTTTGCAATGTCCAGGATTTCTTCACTGCGAGCTACGACTATGATTTGTGAAAAGCAGTTTTGGGGAATGTGCTCGAAGGTATGACAAATCATCGGCATATTGTTGAGCTCCGCCATAAGCTTGTTGCTGCCGAAGCGGGTCGAATGCCCTGATGCCATTATGACTGCGGCAACAGGTAGAAGTGACGCTTGAGAAAAATCCTTCGCCATCCTTCGCATCTCCTTTGGAGCATAGTGGAATTTTTTTCGGAAAGCCTTGCCGAAATAGCCTACATTATCAAATCCAACACTCATAGCAATTTCTGTAATTGAGTCATATGTGGTCTGAAGCAGTTCCTTGGCTTTGTCCAGCCGGTAATTGTTCAGGTAATTTATCGGAGATGTTTGAACACCTGCCTTGAAGCAGCGTGAGGCCTCACTTTGGCTGATGTTAGCCACACCGGCAATATCGCAGAGGGAGATGTGATTACCATATTCACGATGAATGTAGTCAATCATTTTCTTTAGGCGGGCTTGTGTCATTATTCCGGCTCTTGACTTTCCTGGGCGAGACAGCAGCGGCTCAGTATGATGAAAAAACAGGCGCCACATCGTCAACACCTGAATATATAGCTGCAACGGATCAACAGAATCGTCCAAACTCCTGCAAATCTCGTCAATCATACCGCAAAGGCGAAATTCGTCGTCATTTTCCCGCTGAAGTAAAAACCAAGTCATGTCAGAGGATAAAACTGGTTGTACATATTGCAGATACAAATCCGAAGTATCTGAGGCAATAAATTCCGGCGCAAAAAAAATATGGACAAGTGTTGCATGTACGGGAGCAGCAAAACTGTGGATCGCACCGCTATTTATGAATATGCTGTTGCCCGCCGTGAGCGCAATGCGTTGATCGCCGATCAGGCACGTTGCCTCGCCGGAAACTACCAGAGAAAACTCAAAAGGATGGTGCCAGTGCCAGTCCACGCAGTGGTTTGGATTTAAATTGTCAATGCCGGAATCGAAGCGAAAAGAGGAGCTTCCGTACTGAAAGGTTGAGCGCATGGAATCGTCCGTGGTTATTTCGTTAAATGTTTTCATAATTTGGATCCGTTTCAGTTTCTGATAATTTTTTACCACTATACGCTTTGATTTTACAAGAAAGATACCGGAAAAGCAAGTTATAATTATTAAAAATCGCTATACTACTTCGAGAATAAAGATCCTTGTAACACAGGCAAATCCACATGGCCCCGACGGTAATTCAAGAAGTGCGAATAACAGCGGGACAGTAGGAGAATCTGCAACATGAGGGAAAAAGCTAAAACACGAGAATGGTTAATTATTACCTTTCATACCACTGCCGAGGCTATGGCTGTTGAGAAGGCGTGCAGGGACAGCGGCATTTCCGGAAAGCTGATATCTGCACCGAGGCAACTGAGTTCTGATTGCGGTATTGCCTGGAAATGTGACATTCTCTACCGTCAGACGATGGAGGAACTGCTCAATGCAAGCAGGATAGAATTTGAGCAGATACACGAGATCACTGTGCAGTCCTGATAGGCAGATGCTTTGTGCCTCCGATGGGGAAAAGCATGAGCCTGTTTGGTTTTACAAGATATCATCATCTGAAGATGGGATCATGCACTTGACCGATATCCTCGTGCAAGAAAAATTACATTTTGTTAGGTTGAGGAAAATGATTTATTTTGATAATGCGGCCACAACACTTCGCAAACCCCAAGCGGTCATAAATGCTGTCTGTCAGGCAATGCGCTCGCTTGGCAACTGCGGAAGAGGAGCCCACGAGGATGCGCTTGCTGCATCCAGAATTGTTTACAGCGCTCGTTCAGCTGTGTCGGAGCTGTTTCAATGTGGAAATCCGAGGAATGTGGTTTTTACGGCAAATTCCACCGAAGCGCTAAACACCGCGATCCTCGGTATGTTTGAAAAAGGGGACCACATTATTTCCACGGATATGGAGCACAATTCCGTGCTCCGCCCCTTGTATTATCTACAGCGTATGGGAGTGGATGTGGATTTTATTCCTGCGGATATGCTTGGCAATATACAATATGATGATATCCCGGCGTACATCAGGCCGGAAACCAGAGCAATCATCTGCACACATGCGTCAAACTTGACAGGGAATTTGGTGGATGTCGGGCATATCGGCGGACTGGCCAGAGCGCACGGACTGTTGTTCATCGTTGATGCCTCGCAGACGGCGGGCATTATCCCGATCAATATGAAACGCATGAACATAGATGTTCTCTGCTTTACCGGACACAAGTCCCTCATGGGGCCCCAGGGAACCGGAGGCATGTGCCTCGCTGAAGGCGTAAAAATTCGACCGTTGAAGCGAGGAGGGACGGGCGTACAGACTTATCTGAAGGAGCAGCCAGAGCAGATGCCGACGCATTTGGAGGCCGGTACACTGAACAGCCACGGCATTGCCGGGCTTGAAGCAGCAATCAGATATATACAGCAAACTTCATTGGAGAAAATTTACGCGCATGAACATATGCTGATGAATCGCTTTTATGAAGGAATGAGGCAAATCCCAGAGATCAGAATCTATGGGGACTTCAGGGCAGAAAGAGCGCCAATCGTTGCAATCAATATCGGTGATATACCCTCCGGAGAAGTCTCAGATATCCTGAATGAGCGCTATGATATCGCCACTCGTCCGGGCGCCCACTGCGCTCCGAGAATGCATCAGGCTCTCGGTACCGTGGAACAGGGGGCGGTGCGTTTCAGCTTCGGATATGACAATACGGCAGAAGAGGTCGACGCGGCGGTGAAAGCGGTAAAAGCCATCACTGTGGAATACCTCCGCAAATGAAAAACAAAACAAGTATTACATACTCATGAAAGGGGCTGTAAAAAGTGTCTGAAACAGAGAACGAGATAAAGCTGACCAAGCTGGCCAGCTGCGCCGGCTGCGGTGCGAAGGTTGGCGCGGGGGTGCTGTCGCAGGTGTTGGAAGGGCTCAGAGTCCACCATGATGAAAATCTGCTGGTTGGATTCGACAGGAGCGATGATGCCAGCGTGTATAAAATCAGCGATGAACTGGCTATCGTGCAGACAGTTGACTTTTTCCCGCCGATTGCGGATGACCCGTATATGTTCGGGGCTATTGCGGCGACCAATGCGCTCTCCGATATTTATGCCATGGGCGGAGAACCCAAGCTTGCGCTCAACATCATGGCGGTACCGGCGGATATGCCAAAGGCTGTTGTCCAGCAGATATTGAAAGGAGGTTATGACAAGGTCTACGAAGCCGGCGCGCTGATTACGGGCGGACACAGCATCTTGGACCCGGAGCCGAAATATGGGCTGGCCGTGACGGGCTTTGTGCCGCCTAATCGCTTTATTACCAACAGCGGGGCTAGGCCGGGAGATGTGCTGCTCCTGACAAAGCCAATCGGCATTGGCATATTGACAACAGCGGCAAAGGCGGAGCTGCTGAGTGCGGAGACCACCGCGTTTGCGGAGAAGATGATGACTACATTAAACAAAACTGCAAGAGACGCCATGGTAAAGTACAGGGTACACGCCTGCACCGATGTGACAGGCTTTGGCCTGTTGGGACATAGCTGCGAAATGGCGCAGGGCAGCGATGTCGAGATCACATTCCATGTTGGACAGATCGATTTTATCAGTGAGGCCCTGGAGTTCGCCAAAATAGGGATTTTACCAGAGGGAATGTACCGTAACAGAAACTTTGCGGAGAAGTGGGTTGACGCAGGAGATACGGAACTGGCAAAGCAGGACATGATGTATGACCCGCAGACAGCGGGCGGTTTGCTAATGGCGGTTCATCCAGAGGATGCCGATGCCCTGTATGCGGAGCTGAAGAAGTGCACGCCATCCGCTCAGCGTGTCGGTATAGTAGACGCTTATCATGGCGGAAGCCGTATTTTCTTAAAATAAATGCTCAGGCAGTGTGGAGATCATCCATGAAAGGAAGAAATGAAATGGGGAAAAAAATTAACATCTGGGTTGTTATCACGGGTGCAGTCATAGGTATTGCAGCCCTGGCCCTGACAGCGTTTGGCAATCCTGCAAACATGGGCTTTTGTATCGCGTGCTTTTTGCGTGATATCGCCGGTGCCACAAAGCTCCATACGACGGCCGTTGTGCAGTATGTCAGGCCGGAGATCATAGGAATCGTTTTGGGGTCGACTATTATGGCGGCAGCAACGGGGCAGTTCAAGGGCCGCGCCGGCTCGTCGCCGGCTATAAGATTTCTACTCGGCGGATTTGTAATGATCGGAGCGCTTGTGTTCCTTGGATGCCCTCTGCGTATGGTAATCCGCATGGGCGGCGGAGATCTCAACGCTTTTGTCGGACTGGCAGGTTTCGCAATTGGTATCCTGATTGGAGTTTTCTTCTTAAAGAAAGGTTTCTCCCTGAAGCGCAGTTACGAGGTAAGAGGGATTGAAAAGGTGGCACTGCCGGGAGCTATGGTGGTACTGCTGGTGCTGTTTATTGCCGTTCCGACCATATTCGCTTTTTCAGAAAGCGGTCCCGGGAGCAAGCACGCCCCGGTCTGGCTTGCCTTGGTGATCGCGCTGATTGTGGGAGCGCTGGCTCAGAAATCCCGGATCTGCATGGTTGGCGGAATGAGAGATGCTTTCATGTTTAAGGATTTTAATCTTCTTTCAGGCTTTTTAGTTATTTTCGTTGTAGTGCTGGTCGGCAATGTTATACTCGGAAATTTCAAAGGTTTCTCTACTTATCTGCAGCCGATCGCTCACGCCTCCCAGCTTTGGAACCTGATGGGTATGGTCATTGTGGGTTGGGGCTCCGTTCTTCTGGGAGGATGCCCGCTTAGGCAGCTTATTTTGGCCGGAGAGGGAAATGGGGACAGTGCAATCACTGTGTTCGGAATGATCGTCGGAGCCGCTTTCGCCCATAATTTCAAGCTGGCAGGAAACGCCGCAAGCCTTACCGACGATGTTTATTCAGCCGGTGGAATCACGAACTTTGGACAAGTTGCAGTCATTATCATACTGGTGGCCTTGCTTGTTGTTTCTATTGTAAATATTCCTAAAAAGGAGGGCAATTAAATGCTTGACGCAAGAGGATTGAGCTGTCCACTTCCGGTGGTAATGGTACAGAAAGAAGTAAAAAAGAACAGCCCCCAGGAGTTGACAGTGCTTGCGGACAACAAGGTGGCTGTGGAAAATGTAAGCCGCTTCGCGATAAACAACGGATATGCCGTTGAAGTAAGCGAGGATAACGGCGAATACAGCATAAAGCTGACGAAGCAATAAGCCGCAACGAAAAATAGGAAAACATGGGTGTTGCAGACTTGCTCCAGGTCAAAAAAGGCATTACGCCGATTGTTGGCGGCGGTGGAAAAACCACCTTGATGTATCGCATGGCCGAGGAATTGCACAAGCGTGGAAGCGTAATCATCTGTACATCGACAAAAATTATGGCTCCCGAGCATCTTCCGGTTTTGACATACGCGGGAGAAGATGCGGTGAAGGAGGCTTTGGCGGAACACGGCATGATATGCGTGGGCGAAGTCGCAGGAGAAAGGAAATTGTGCTGTCCCGCAAGGCTTTCCTTCCAACGCCTTGCTGATCTGGCTGATTATGTGCTGGTGGAGGCCGACGGAGCCAAACATCTGCCTCTGAAAGCGCATGAGCCCTTTGAACCTGTCATTCCGGAGGGGAGCGGAAAAACCGTTTATGTAATCGGCATAGACGGAATCGGCAAACCGCTGAACATGGTCTGCCACAGGCCGGAGCGTTACAGCGCATTATGCGGCGTTTCACTGGATGAACCTGTGACGCCGGCAATGGCGGCAAAGGTAATCTGTGCGGAAAAATATGGAGACATATTTTTCATCAATAAAACGGAGTGGCCGTCACGCTTTATTTACGCGGTGGAGCTGGCGGGACTGCTCCCAGGGCCGGTAGTGTGTGGTAGCCTGAGAAAAGGAGAATTCCAATGCTTATATTGATTCGAGGCGCGGGAGATCTGGCCAGCGGTATAGCAATACGGCAAGGGTTACCTGATTCACTGGTTTGTGCGGGAGAAATACAAAAACGGCCAGGTGACGCTTTCGGATAGTCATTCGTCCAGATGCTATACTCCTTAATAAAAATGCAACTGCTTATTGAATATCCCGGTAGAGGGCTACATCCCACAGGGTATCTTGATGCAAAGGCGAATATCATCCGCTCGCCGTTCCAGTGTGCAGGAGGTCAATATGGAACAGAAGCTCAATCATTTTGACGAGGCAGGCAACGCCATTATGGTGGACGTGACGGGCAAGGAGCCCACCTTCCGCGCCGCGGTGGCGGAGGGGACCATTAAGGTGACCCTCACCTTCAACTTCGACTCCTCCGGCACGCTGCGCACCCAGATCAAGGAGGGCGCGGTGTGCGACCTGTTCCTCTCCGCCGGCCAGTCCCAGATGAATGATCTGGAGGCCGGGCGGAATGAGGACGGGGCCGACTACGTCTGCTCCGACACCCGCATCGACCTTGTGGAGAACAAGGTGGTGCTGGCGGTGCCCGACGACAACCCCGCCGGCATCACCGGGTTTGCCGATCTGGCCACGGACAAGCTGTCCCTGCTGTGCATCGGCAACGACGACGTGCCGGTGGGCTCCTACTCCCTGGAGATTCTGGATACCCTGGGCATCGACATCGCCCAGCTGGAGGGGGACGGCAAGGTGACCTACGCCTCCAACGTGACCGAGGTGGCCAACCAGGTGAAGGAGGCTGCCGTGGACTGCGGCATCATCTACGCCACCGACGCCTGCACCTATGAGCTCACCGTGGTGGATCAGGCCGCCGCCGATATGTGCAGTCAGGTCATCTACCCCGCCGCCGTCATGAAGAGCGGCACCGAGGACGCCAGGAACGCCGCCCAGGCCTTCCTGGACTATCTCCATACCAATGAAGAGGCCATCGCCATCCTGGAGGGCGTGGGCTTCACGTCCTATAGCTCCGACGAGCGGCACAGCAGAACAGGATGGTGAATTTGTTTGGACTGGTATCCGCTTTTCAACTCTCTGCGCATCGCCGCGGTCTCCACCGTGCTGATCTTCTTTCTGGGAATTCTGGCCGCCTATTATGTGGCCAGGCTGCCCCGGCTGGTGAAGGGGGTGCTGGACGTGGTGCTCACCCTCCCCTTGGTGCTACCCCCAACGGTGGTGGGCTATTTCCTCCTGCGGCTCCTGGGGCCCAAGCGGGTGCTGGGCATCTGGTTTCTGGAGATCTTTGATCTGCGGCTCACCATGGTGTGGTACTCCGCCATCTTCGCCTCGGCGGTGGTGGCCTTTCCCCTCATGTACCGCACCGCCCGGGGGGCCTTCGAGGCCTTCGACCCCACCCTGGCCTACGCCGCCCAGACCCTGGGCCGCTCCAACACCTGGATCTTCTGGCGGGTGCGGATGCCCTGCTGCAGGCAGGGCATCCTGGCCGGCACGGTGCTGGCCTTTGCCCGGGCTCTGGGTGAGTACGGCGCCACCGCCATGATCGCCGGGTACACCCCCGGCAAGACCGCCACCATCTCCACCACGGTGTACCAGCTCTGGCGCACCGGCGACGACGCCGGCGCCATGAAATGGGTGCTGGTCAATCTGGCCATCTCGGCGGTGGTGCTGCTGACCGTCAACATGCTGGAGAAAAAGGACCACCGGCCCCGCCGCAGGGCGGACCTGGTCACCGGGGAGGTGGGGGAATGAGGCTGTCGGTGGACATCCACAAGGACTTCGGCCCCTTCCGCCTGGACGCGGCCTTTGAGGCGGACAGCGGCTCGGTGACCGGACTGCTGGGGGCCTCGGGCTGCGGCAAGAGCGTCACCCTCCGGTGCATCGCCGGCATCGAGACCCCCGACGAGGGCCATATCGAGCTGGACGGAGAGGTGCTCTTCGACTCCGCCGCCCGGATCAACCTCTCCCCCCAGCGGCGGCGGGTGGGCTATCTGTTCCAGAGCTATGCCCTGTTCCCCAACATGACGGTGGAGCAGAACATCGCCGCCGGGGTGCGGGACAGGGCCCGCCGGCGGGAGACGGCGGAGCGGCTGATCCGCGCCTTCTACCTGGAGGGGAACGAGCACAAGTACCCCCGGCAGCTCTCCGGCGGGCAGCAGCAGCGTGTGGCCCTGGCCCGCATCCTGGCCAACGAGCCCCGGGTCCTGCTGCTGGACGAGCCCTTCTCCGCCCTGGACAGCTATCTGAAATGGCAGGTGGAGCTGGAGCTGATGGAGCTGCTGGGCCAATTTGAGGGGCCGGTGCTCTTTGTCACCCACAGCCGGGACGAGGTGCGCCGCCTCTGCCGGCAGGTCTGCGTGCTGGATCAGGGCCGCGCCCAGCCCATCCAGCCGGTGGGGGAGCTCTTCGCGGCCCCCCGCACCCTGTCGGCCTGCCTGCTGTCCGGGTGCAAAAACGTGTCCCGGGCTCGGGCCCTGCCCGACGGGCGGGTGGAGGCCCTGGACTGGGGCGTCACGCTGGAGGCCAGCGCCCCCCTGCCAGAGCGTCTGAGCCACGTGGGCATCCGGGCCCACTACATCAGGCCGGCGGACGGCCCCGGCCCAAACCGCCTGCGATGCACCGTGGAGCGGGTGCTGGACGAGATGTTCTCCACCGTGGCCATGATGACCACCCCTGGCGGGGCGGCGGGCTTCTCCCGCCTGCGCATCGAGCTGGACAAGGCCGCCTGGGCCGCCCTGGACAGCCCCGGGGCCCTGTGGGTGGAGCTGCCCCGGGAGTCCCTGCTCCTGCTGACTGGGGCCTGACCGCCCCTGTTCCCTATTACGAAAAAAGGATGGTGTACCCATGAAGCTGATTGACACCAAGGACGCGGTGGGCCACGTGCTCTGCCACGATCTCACCCAGATCATCCCCGGCGTCACCAAGGACGCCCGGTTCCGCAAGGGGCACATCGTGGCCCCGGAGGACATCCCCGTGCTGCTGAGCATGGGCAAGGAGCACCTGTACGTGTGGGAGAAGGAGCAGGGCACCCTCCATGAGGACGAGGCCGCCGACCGCCTGCGGGCCCTGTGCCAGAACGAGCACATGCACCCCACACCGGTGAAGGAGGGGAAGATCGAGCTTATCGCCGACTGCGACGGCCTGTTCCGGGTGGATGTGGACCGCCTCAACGCCCTCAACGACGTGGAGGAGCTGATGATCGCCACCCGCCGCACCAACACCGCCGTCCACAGAGGGGACAAGCTGGCGGGCACCCGCATCATCCCCCTGGTGATCCGGGAGGAGGTCCTCCGGGCCGCCGAGGCGCGGGCGGGGGCGGAGCCCCTGCTCTCCCTCACCCCCTGGAGGCTGAAAACCTGCGGCCTGATCACCACCGGCGGGGAGGTGGCCCGCGGCCTGATCCAGGACGCCTTCACCCCGGTGATCGCGGACAAGCTGGCCGCCTATGGCATCTCGGTCACCGAGCACTGCCTGCCCGGGGACGACCGGGCCGCCATCACCGCCGCCGCCCTGGACTTCCACGCCAGGGGGGTGGATCTGGTGCTGTGCACCGGCGGCATGAGCGTGGATCCCGACGACCGCACCCCCGGCGCCATCAAGGACACCGGTGCGGAGATCGTCTCCTACGGTGCGCCGGTGCTGCCGGGGGCCATGTTCCTGCTGGCCTACTTCGCCGACGGCACCCCCATTCTGGGCCTGCCCGGCTGCGTCATGTATGCCGGGGCCACCATCTTCGACCTGGTGCTCCCCCGCATCGCCGCCGGGGTGCCCATCACCCGCCCCGAGCTGAAGGCCATGGGCCATGGCGGCCTCTGCCTGGGCTGTTCGGAGTGCCATTACCCCATCTGCCCCTTTGGAAAATAATTCAACTGACCTGTGAAGAAGGAGGATTCCAATGCTTATACTGATTCGAGGTGCGGGTGATTTAGCCAGTGGCATAGCAATACGGCTCAAGCACGCCGGGTTTGATGTGGTGATGACGGATCTGCCTGCACCCACGGCTATTCGCAGAACGGTGGCCTTTTCAGAAGCTATTTTGCATGGCGAAGCTCATGTGGAAGATGCGACGGCACACCGCGCCGCCACCGCTGGAGAGGCAAAAGAGTTGCTCAAAGATGGGTTTATCCCTGTCCTTGTCGACGCGGAGTGCAAATGCAGGGAGGAGCTGTCGCCGGATGTCCTGATCGATGCAATACTGGCCAAGAGAAATACGGGGACAAAAATAACGGACGCCCCGCTTGTCATAGGGATAGGCCCCGGATTTACCGCTGGCGACGACTGCCATGCGGCCATTGAAACCATGCGCGGACATACGCTCGGCAGAGTGATCTATTCGGGAAGTCCTCTGCCAAATACAAATACTCCCGGCCTGATTGGGGGCTTTGCCGGGGAACGAGTCCTCAGAGCTCCGGCAGACGGAAAGTTTCGTGCGAACGCAAAAATAGGCGACATGGTTCAGACGGGCGATGTCGTTGGGTATGTTGAAACGGAACCTATGCGCTGCACCATATCGGGCGTGTTGCGCGGCTTAATTGCAGATGGCAGCATGGTCAAGCGGGGCATGAAATCCGGTGATGTGGATCCCCGCGGGGAAAAGGAATACTGCAAAACAGTATCCGATAAGGCCCTGGCCATCGGCGGCGGTGTGCTGGAGGCAATCCTTCATTTTACCGGAATAATTCACAGCACATAACAGGAGAAAACTGATATGAGAGAACTGTTTCGTCAATTAAAAGAAAGAATGGAAGCCGGGGAGAGAACTGTCCTTGTAACGATTGTAGCAAGCTCCGGTTCTACACCCAGAGGTGCTGGAGCCAGGATGCTGGTAGGCAGAACAGGCCGGTTATGTGGAACTATAGGCGGCGGAAGAGTCGAATTTGAAGCGGAACAACGCGCAAAAGCATATCTGCAAAGTGAGATTTCCGATTTGGAGCATTATCGTCTTTATGCGAATGAGATCGCTGACTTGGGGATGATTTGCGGCGGCGAGACGGACGCCCACTTCCGCACAGTGGGACCGGACGAAAAAGACATATATGAAATGCTGTTTAAAATCGAAGAACAATTTGCAGAACATAGGTCTACATGGATCGCCTATGACCTCTCCGAAAAGACTAAGTGCGCAATCGCAATCTATAACGACGCCTGCGGTGTATGCGGTATGGCACTGCCTGATGAAATATTCCGCAGCCGCCCACAGGGTTCCTGCAAGGTTTTGTCCGACGGCAAGGAATACTATGTTGAAAAGCTCATCACAGGCGAAAGAGTATATATCTTTGGCGGCGGTCATGTCTCTCAAGCGCTGGTGCCGGCTCTTAACGCCGTTGGCTTTACCTGCGTAGTGCTGGAGGACAGGGCTGAGTTTGCAAAGGACGAGTTGTTCGGAAACCTTGCAGAAACCATGCTGATCGATATGGACCACATTTCCGAGGCAGTGTCAGTATCAGCGGATGATTATGTCTGCGTCATGACAAGAGGGCATCAGAACGACTTGAATGTACAGGCGCAGATTCTCAAGACCCCTGCGAAATACATCGGCGTGATTGGGAGTCGGAAGAAAACCAAAGCTGTGAATAAAAAGCTGCAGGAGATGGGGTATACGGAAAGAGATACCGCAAGGATCATCTCGCCCATCGGGCTTGACCTCGGCGGAGAGACCCCGGCGGAAATCGCGGTGAGCATAACTGCTCAGTTGATCATGGTCAGAGCAGGCAGAACAATATAGCATATGTCAAATCTATGCCGCCTTAAAAAGACGGGCCAAAAGGAGGCGCAAATGGAAGGGAGCAGTTTTGATCTTGTTGTCAAGATATATTTGAAAGGTGAGGAAGAATTCTTCGGTCCCGGCCCGGCACAGCTTCTTAAACTCACCCAGGAAATGCGATCCATAAATGCCGCCTGCAAAACCATGCATATGGCCTACAGCAAGGGCTGGCGGATGATCAACCGCATGGAAAAGGAGCTGGGCTTTCGGATGCTGAATAGAAGCGCGGGCGGGAAATCAGGCGGAGGCTCAACGCTGACAGAAGAAGGAGAAAAGTTCCTCTCATTGTACATGGAGATGGAAAGAGAATTAAAAGAGAAAAGTGCCGAATTATTTCAAAGATACTTTCCCATTCGATTGACTCCCGGCGCAGACTCCTGAGTGAACTATCACTCAGGAGTCTTTTTTGAAAAGATTTTCCCAATAGTGTGTGTAATATTGCAAGTATTTGGGGATTAAGAACGATACAATAAGAGTACAAACTCTCGAAATTCCGAAGACCATTGCGCACATGCAGATTCAAAAGGAATAAGCCGCCATAGAAAAGCCACACCTTATTCCCCTGCTGGCGGCGTAAATTAAGGAGGTAATATTATGTATGACATCATTGGCAAATCGACACCGCTGATTGATGGCAGGGAAAAGGTGACCGGCACAGCTCAATTCATCCGTGATATTACTGTGCCGCACATGCTGTACGGAAAGACGCTGAAGAGTCCGTATCCCCATGCCAAAATCATCAGCATCGACACAACGGAGGCAAAAAAAGTGCCGGGCGTAATCGATGTGATCACCGGGAAAGATATTCCGGTAAATGAGAGAGCGGTAGGCACATCGGGAGACTTGTCCGTACTGACCACCGACAAAGCCCGTTTTATCGGCGATGAAGTCGCGGCTGTCGTTGCGGTAGATGAAAAGACCTGTGATGAGGCCCTAAAGCTCATCAAAGTAGAGTGGGAGGTCCTTCCGGCAGTTTACGGAATTGAGGACGGCCTTAACCCGGAAGAACCGATTCATGGCGTGGAAAAGGACCATATGCAGCTCCATGTGCTGACAGGAAGCCTGGAAAAGGGTTTTGCGGAGGCTGACCGCATTTTTGAGGATCACTTTACCACAACAACGGTAGAACATGTTCCGTCCGATACAGAGGGCGTTCTGGCCGACTGGAACGGCAGCACCATGAATGTATGGGCCAATACCCAGGTTCCCTACTGGGACAAGATGATGCTGGGGCGTATATTCCATATCCCCTATTCCAAGGTAAGGGTGATCTGTCCGTGCAACGGCGCGCCCCTCGGCGGAAGGAATGTATTCAGGCTCCTGTTCATCGCCGCCGCTCTCTCGTGGAAGGTGCGCCGCCCTGTAAAGATGATTCGGAACAGAGAAGAAGAATTTATATGCTCGTCCATCCGTGACGGCTATCATTTCGATGTGAAATTCGGAGTCAAAAACGATGGCACGCTCACAGCTATGGACTGCTGGGCAAACATCGACTCGGGCGCGTATATCGGCTGGTCCCACGCGCTGGGGCAGGCACAGGGGCATCTGTTCTGTTCCCTTTACAAATGCGCAAACATGAGATATACCTATCAACCGGTGTTCACAAATAATAGCTACGGCGGCCCCATGCGCTCCTTCGGCAACGCGGAAATCAACTTTGCCCTGGAATCGTCTATTGATCGGATATGTCACGAAATGGGCTTTGACCCCGTGGAGTTTCGTCTGAAAAACGGTGTTGAGCAGGGGTATATGACAGGCATCGGCTGGCAAATTCAGGGCTGTGGCCTGAAAGACTGCATCAAGAAAGCCGATGCCGCTATCCGAAAAAACTTTGTGCCCAGCGACGACCCGGACAAGGTAAGGGCCACAGGTCTGGCCTGCGCCGCACACTGGACCGGCTGGAGAGTAGGCTTTAACAGCTTTATCTGGAGAACAGGCTACGACAACCCCCAGGAACTGCTGGAGGCAAGGCCTGACACGCCCTATGTCAAGGTTGAAAACGGCGTTGCCAAGTGGCGTGAAGGCTTCTGGGATGTCCCTGGCATGGACTCGGACAGATCTACCTGCAATCTCCAGGTAAACGAGGAAGGCTCGGTCATTCTACATGTCTCCGACCCGGATCTGGGCCAGGGTACCTATACAGTGATGGCCATGATCGCGGCAGAGGAACTGGGTATCAAAATGGAGGATATCAAGGTCATCGGGGCCGATACGGACAGCGGCGTATTTGGCTTTGGCTCCTATGCGTCCAGAGTTACATTCGTTGCCGGACGCGCTGTGCAAAATGCGGCTAAGAAGGCGAAGGCCTGCATCGCACAGTATGCGGCAGAGTATCTGAAATGCGACACGGACAAAATAATTTTTAAAGACAGAAAGTTGTTTGAGGAGGGAAATCCCTCCAACTGGATGCTGCTCTCCGACGCCACCTTCCGGACATACAGCGAGAGAAACGGCGAGCTGCTCTCCTTCATCGGCAATTATGACCCGGGCTCCATTGTTCCGGATGTGGACGGCAAGGGTTCCATTTCCGAGGCCTATCCCTTCCTGTGTCAGGCGGTGGAAATTGAGCTGAACAAAAAGACCGGAGAAATCAAGCTACTCAGAGCGGTATCTGTTAACGATTCGGGTACGATCCTCAATCCCATACAGGCCGAAGGTCAGGTGCAAGGCGGCATGTTTATGGGTATGGGCTATGCGCTGAAAGAGGAAATCCAGAGGAAAAAAGGCCGCGTCTATAATCCCAACTATACCAACTATAACCTGCTCCCGATGGCTGATATGCCTAAAGACCTGCACATTGAGTTTGTGGAGCAGTTTGAGCCCAACGGGCCATTCGGAGCCAAGGGACTCGGTGAGTCCGCGCTGGTATGTATCCCCGCCGCAATCAACAATGCAATCTACAATGCAGTCGGCGTGAGAATGCACAGTATCCCCATGACGCCGCAGGTCGTTTTAGGCGAGATTACAAGAAAAGAAAACGCGGAAAAGGAGGGGAAGTAAATGAACTTTGAGTATTTGAAGCCAATGTCATTGGATGAGGCGTTCAAAATGCTGGAAGAACATGAGAATGCAAAACTCTATGCCGGCGGAACCGATTTGCTTTGGCAGATGCGGGCGGAAACCGTGGCGCCAGACTATATCATCGACCTCAAGGGAGTGCAGGGCCTCGACAAAATTAAAGAGACCGAGGAAGCGGTGGAAATCGGTGCGATGACCACGCTCAGAGCGGTGGAAACCTCCGCCCTGCTGCTGGAAAAATATCCGGCCGTGTCCGAGGCCGCCAAGGTGGTCGCAAGCCAGAAGCTGCGCAACAAGGCCACGATCGGAGGCAACCTTCTCCAGAGAATTAAGTGCCCCTTCTATAATCAGTCCCATATCAATCTGTTTCAAAGAGAATCCATAGACTCCTGCTTCAAAAGAGGTGGCAAGAAATGCCTTGTGATGGAATATGGTGATGATGTCTACCATACCATCACTGGAAAGAGCTACTGCAAGGCTCCGATACCCTCTGATTTGGCCATTCCTCTGGCTGCACTGGACGCTTCCGTCATTCTGAAAAGTTTTGACGGAGAGAGAGAAATCCCGTTGACGGAGCTATATAAGGTGGGCGGAGAGTTGTCCCTGAAAGCCGGCGAAATTCTGGTAAAAATCTGTATCCCCAAAAAAGGAAATCAGCGCAATGGATTTGCCGCACATATGGCATTCCCCGGCTCATTCTCTCAGATCAGTGTTGCGGCCGATTTGATCATGGAGGGTAATCGCTGCGTGTCCGCATCTATTTATCTGGGCGGTGTTTCTCAAAAGCCGTATGCGGCGCAGGAAGTGGAAACCCTGCTGATTGGTGCGGAGATCTACCCCGAAATTATCAATGGTGTGGTTCTTGAATTGTTTAAGGATGTGAAAATCACCAACGACGATGTCCTGTTCAAGATCGCAAAGGCAAGAGATATGCTCAAAGATCTACTTCATAGACTTGTTTAAGAGAGGAGATGAGACTTACAGATGAGTGCAAAAAAGTATCTGGTCAAGTTGACCGTCAATGGGGTTCCTGAAACCTATGAAGTGACCGCCGATGAACTCCTCGTGGATACACTGCGCAACAGATGTGGATACACCAGCGTGAAGCGCGGCTGTGATAACGGGGAATGCGGCGCGTGTACCGTTCTGATGAATGGCAAGGCCGTACCCTCCTGCGAAGTCCTGACTGTCGAGGCTGACGGCACGGATATTCTTACCCTGGAGGGCCTCAGCGGAGAGGAACTGGATCCAATCCAGCAGGCGTTCCTGAATCATGGCGCCATTCAATGCGGCTTCTGCACCCCAGGAATGGTATTGACTACCAAGGCGCTTTTGAATGAAAATCCCCACCCGAGCGAAGAGGAAATCGTGGAAGCGCTCCAAAACAATATCTGTCGGTGCACGGGCTATGTCAACATCCTGAAGGCAGTACACTCCTTAATCGACTGAGTTGAAATGACACAATGAGCCCTACTGGGCAAGCCGCCCGCGCTATTATCATGACATGGTATTATGAGCGGTATGTAGAATCTTGAAACTTGATGGGGCGGCAATGTTGCCGCCCCGTTGTGTTTGATGCGGAGGTATCAGCTATGACAAGCGAAAATCAACAACGCTTGCTTCTGCTGCTGCAGCTTCTCCTTACGCAGACAGACGAAACTCATTATATATCGGTAGCAGATATCCTGCGCTTTTGGGAAGCACATGACATCCATACGTGAAGTCTATGAGTATTACACTACAAGGCTCAAAAATCCGCTGAAAGGGAAACAGGCTGTTGTGGCAGTCAGCTGTAAACTGATACGCATATTCTGGTCGATGCTTAGAACCGGACGCGTGTATGATGCGCAGCGTCTGCGGTCTGACATCATCAAGCCGCTGGCAACCTAAGAAACAAAAGAGTACTGTAACCAGTAAGACGTCCGCCGGATGAAAACGGTGCTTAGCTACAGGAATGAATCTATTTACAAACAACAGAGCCGGTTGGTCGCGGTTAATTTACACCTTAGGGCATGACCCTGCAAGTGAGCATCAGCGACACCCAACTGTGGACAAGCAGAACGAAGGAATTTAGGACTCTGCCAGAAGCGGAAGATCCTGTTAGACATGAGAGGTTAGCTGCTGCAGGAAGGATTGGGGAAACGGAAAGGCCGTTCAGAAAGAGGATGACGTTCTTTTTCATGTACCCATCAGACCTGTGAAATGCACGGAATCCAACGATTCAGATGCAATTTCAGTCCACTTAAGGCTTTGCTGCAAGTTATCACTTGAGGTAATTGTTGAAAAATCAACGGTTACGGTATTGACAAATAGAGAGGTAAACATTTATGACGCAGTCATTCCACTTTGCAGAGAAAAAAACGACGACGTAAACAGCAACTATACATTCAGCCCAAGGGTGTTTGCTATCCGCAGATGCCCTTGGGCTTGTTTTATTTGCGAAAAAAACTTCCATCACCGAAATTCGGTTCATGGACATGAAAAATATTTTCCTGTATTCATGTTGCTGACAGGAATATCCTGCCATTGGCTCATGGCGAAAAATGTCGTTTTTGACTACAATGATAATAGAAATTTTGTAAGATTGGAGGTGATGGCTTATGCAGAACCGTGACACGGCGCTGGACTATGTGAAAATCGGGCACCGAGTTAAGGTTTCCCGCAAAGAAGAGAATCTTTCTCAGGAAGCTCTTGCAGAGAAATGCGCCACCACAAGCCGTTACCTCAGCGACATTGAAAATGGAAAATGCAGACCTTCACTTGATTTGTTGGCAAGAATCTGTGTTGCACTGGATGTGAGTATTGACAGTCTTTTGTATGATTCTCCACTTCCGTACACCGGCTATCTCGTGAAAAATGCGATTCCGGGAAAAGTGAATCAACTCAATAAGCAGAGCCTTGTTTTTCTGGATCGTATGCTCGATGTTCTCATCGAAAACCAGACTGCGGAAGCGCAAAACCAAGGAGTGTAATCATCAAGAAATGTCAGCTCGCCGTTATTGAAAATTGGTATTCATAACGGTGCGTCCATTCCGGCATTCTGAGTCACTCTTTTGAGGAAGAAGCCAATGTTGAAGAGTTATCGGTTGAACGATAAACAGACGCCATATGCAGTGTGGGCACCAGTTTCTCCAACTCCGGGAACAGGATGACAACAAGGCGGGAAACGGATTGTTTGAGCTTGGCACGCTCACGAACTTTGTCGAAGCGGTATCTTGTGAGTGACTTTAGCTCCTCGTTGTGGTATGCTGTGTCTGTGTAGGACTTGAGGTCCACATCAGACATGAGCATAGCCGCAATAGTCCGTGCATCAACGCGGTCGGTCTTAGTCTTTCGGAGACTGAGGCTTTTCCGGTAGAGATTGGTGTGCAAAGGGTTCATGACATAGGTTGCCAGGCCGCAGTCAAGAAGAAACCCGAGGATGTTGTAGCTGTAATGTCCGGTAGCCTCAAGCCCTACTTTTATTTTGTCAGCAGGGAGAGTGCAGGATCGGATACGCCGCAGCAGGGACTCGAAGCCGTCCCGGTTATTCGGGATCGTGAAGACGTCCGCCAGCACCTCGCCTTCCGAGCTGAGGATGAAGCAATCGTGTTTGTCCTTGGCCACGTCAATTCCAACAAAGATCATGATGATACCTCCAGAATAAAGATATGATGCTGCCTCCACAGAACACTTTGCCTTGTAACCTTGTTCTACATAAACCGTCTGGCGGTATCTAACTGATTAACAAATCTGCAAAGGGCTGTGGTTGGAGCCTTTCTGTAACCGTCTTTGCGGTAGGAGTGATGTACCAATCCACAGCATCCCTTACAGTGTAGCACAGCCCTTGGAGAGGGGCTTTAAAAACTACTACTCTATAATACAAGGAGTGGCTATGAATTGGAAAAAAGTCATCTCTATAGTTTTGATAGGAGTGTTAGGTTTAATGTGCATGACGGCATGCCAGGCTACTGCCGGGACATCTGAAGAGAATCATGTACCTGATACATCAACGGCTGCACAAGAGAATGCAGATAACCAAGTCACCGAGGATGAAACAAGTGGCAGGACGATCGTGGTCTATTTTGGCGCAGATTATTCTCGTGATGCTTATGGCTGGACGCTTGATCTGGAAAAAGTAAAACGCTCCGTTGATGTACAGCTTCGCACGCTTCAGACAGATTATATTGACTATGGCTTTATTCATTGTCAGGATGAGCTTTCCGATTGGGATATATATAAGAACAATGGAGTTTTGGATTACCTTCTGGAACTGAAAAAGTCAGGGGTCGTGCGGCATATCGGGCTTTCGTCCCATACTCCGGAGGTTATTCAAAAAATACTGGACGATGGTATGCTGAAGCTCAAGAGACTTGGCAGGCATGGCGGAGCCGATGGAGCGCCTGGCAGCCTCACGGATTTCAACCGCTTTGTCCCGATCATAGCGGCCTTTTGAGGCATCAGATAAGACAGTTTTGAAGTGCGTCAGATGGGCGTTGGCAATCTGCTTTGCGCCCGGGAACTCGTTGAGCATAGCATGCTGCCATTTCCCTGTTCGGTGATAAGAATGCAGGCGGCATTGTACTGCTCCAGAAGTTCGATGCCTATTATCACGGTTACGTCGATATGGAAGACAAGCCGCATCCCGGCTATGTGGACATGATCGACGAGCTGACCGCCAAGTTTCCGCTGTCCGAGCCGCAGATCGTTGGAGAACAGAACCAGAAGGACTTCATTGCTCTGTTTGGCGCGATCCTCCGGATGCGCAATCTCCTGTCATCCTTCGATGAATTCAAAGGTCATGAACTGATTTCTGAGCGGGATCTGCAGGATTACCTGGGAAGATACCAGGATCTCCGGGATGAGTGGAGAAGAAAGCGTGAAGACAAGGATGCAGATGTAGATATGCTGATGTTTTCCATCAATCCTGCATACGATTACCATGAAGGTGCCTATGCAATCGGAAGCGTTGATGAGCGCAGCGGGATTTACCGTCGCTGTGAAGCAGAGAATATTGGCATTACGGTGATGAAACCTTTTTCCGGTGGACAGTTGCTTAACGCACATACAAATTGACGATTTGCTTCGCGCTCAGAGAGCTGTTAAGGAGGGACTGAGCATTGAGCCAAACGACAGCGATCTTCATTTTCTGATGGCGTACTTCCTTGCCCGCCATGGTGGAAAGGGAGCCGCGCAGAATTATATTGCTACAAACCGGGAGTATATTCTATCCGAACAGCACACCGCAATCAAACAGGCATTGGAAGGAACATTCATGGATAGCGGCGCGTTAAGAGACCTTATGCACTTCTGATACGTTCCGTAGCCCTGAGCGGAGCTGTTCCGTAGCCCTGAGCGGAGCTGTTCCGTAGCCCTGAGCGGAGCCGTTCCGTAGCCCTGAGCGTAGCCGTTCCGTAGCCCTGAGCGGAGACCACCCGCGTGTTATCACTTTGTTACCGACGAAAGCCGGAATACAGAGTGACACGCGGGTGGCTTTATGTTTTTCTTATGGATTGACGCACACAG
>Ga0265298_10002336_pt1 | contig 26594 bp, 35 predicted proteins | sample AusTroGonzalo_MG_3_FD_193486 | JGI IMG/M metagenome (GOLD analysis project Ga0265298, IMG submission 193486) | Bovine rumen microbial communities from tropical cattle in Woodstock, Queensland, Australia - Gonzalo_01 | ecosystem: Host-associated > Mammals > Digestive system > Stomach > Rumen ...
CCTTCGGAACGCTACGCCTTGCTTTCCCGAACAGCCGCAAGACACTTGCGGTAAAGCTCGAAAAACTTCTCGCTGTTCGTCGAAGCGGCGGGCTCCGTCCGCATCGCGAGCTTCAAAAGCTCAAGCGCGACTTCTGCATCGCTCATCCTGATCACCCCCTTCCTTTCTTTTCATTTGCTTCGGTCTTTCCTTCTAGCCGTCCGATTGCACGCTCTATACCAAGTTGCCATTTGTTTGTTTTTTCCGCGAATTCAAGCATCCTGTCAAACAGTTCCTTCTTGATGGCGTCTATGCGCTCACGTTCGGTCCTGATATCCTGCCTCAGTTCCGCAATTTCCCCTGCGTGCTCACTCATTTCACCGCCTCCTGTAATTCTTCAAATCCTTTGAGCGCGTGGGTTAGAGCGTTCTTCACCGCTTGTAGTTTACCCTCTGCGCACAGTGCTCGCTCTCTCCAATACTCTGCCGTCCTTATTTCACTTTCATTCACTTGCAGTGAATTTTCGGTTGGCGAAAGTTCACTTACATCAACACCGAAGTAGTCGGCAATCCTCTTGAGCTGGGCAATACGTATGGCCCCGCCCTGCACCCATTTAGTCACGGCAGATGTGCCCACGCCTGCGATTTCAGCAAGCTTGCGCTTGTTTATACCGCTTCTCTCCATAAGCGGTGCTATCTGGTCAAAGTACGTTTTCACTTTCTTTCACTTTCGTCATTGACTTCGATTACACTTTTAGTGTATACTCTTCACCCGTTAGCACTAACCAGAGTGAAAGTATACCAAAAAACCCTAACAGGAGGTAGTGAAAGATGAGCAAAGTAACAAATAAGGAGGCGAAGTAACATGGCGTCGAAAGAAAGCAACGCCCGACTCACGGCGGTCGTGGCGACGCGATGTCAGGGCGTGGCGGCCACGGCTCGCGCGGTCGGCTGCCATCCCGGGCATCTAAGCTACATCATGCACGGCAAGCGGAAAGCAAACGAAACGCTTCGGCGCCGTCTCGCGCGCATTGGCATCACAACGACCGTGGACGGGGAGGAGCTGTGATGAGAAAGATGCAATACTGGGTACTAGACGTCTCAAAGAAGCCGGGCGACCCGACAGCCGTCAAGACAGGAGACATGCTGCTCGCGGAGAATCAGGCGCTTCGCAAAGTACTGGCCAATATCGCAAGCAACCTGCGGATACACCTTCAAGTGCCAACGCAAAGCATTACCCTGAATCGGGCCGAGGTTGAGGCAATGGCCAGAGAGTGCGAGGTGGCGTGATGGGCAAGACTCATAAGAAGGACTGCGAGCCTCACATGGGCAAGCCTGAAGCGATCGCCATCCTCGCCCGGCTGGCAGCTCGGCGCGACCTCACAGCAGAGGAAGTGACCGCCCTTGAAATGGGGGCGAGGAGGCTTCTCGCCAAGCACTGCCAGAGGCAGCGGAACTGGGCGAGGAGGAGGGAACAGCAAGCGCACGACAGCAAGGCGGCGGAGCCGCTTTCGCCGGAGGAGGAGCTTACTACGACGGTCAAGCGCACGAGCGACGAAGAACAGAAAATCAACGACTAAGGAGAATACCATGCAAAAACCACACAAGTTCGACATCGGCGAGGGATACGGAATCTGGGAGGCGGACGGTGAGACGCACCGCTCCTTCCCCGATGTGTTCCTTCGCGCCAAGCCCGGCGACGGTGCCGGAAAGTACAGGATCGGCGATGACGTCGTATTGCGCCAGCCGAGCAGCAAGATGCGGTTCGGGATGTTCCTGATCGCGAACGTCGAGACCGGCGACTACGGCGGCACCGGGCTCAAATACAAGATCACGGTGCATCCCGTGGGCACGCCAGAGGTGCTGGGCGCAGGGGGTAAGCCGAGCGCGGATGACAGCAAGCGTACAACAGCAAGGGCGAGAACCACCTATACGATGAAGCGGATCGCGCTGGCCGACTGCAAGCCGCACGCCGACGCGGAGGCGTATTCCTGCTCGACCGAGGACCGCGCCGCGCTCGCCAACTCCGTGGCCGAGGCGGGCGTGCTCTCGCCGATCGCCGTCGTGCCCGACGAGGACGGCAAGGGCTGGTACGTGATCGACGGCATCGGGCGCATGAACGCCCTCGTCGAGGCCGGCGAGACGGAGACCGACGCCCAGGTGTTCGACCTCGGGCCGATGTCCGTGGCGGAGTTCGTTGTCTCGAAGAACTCCATGATGCGCAAGGTGACCACCGGCACGCGCGTGATGGCCTATCTCAAGTGCCACGAGCGCGAAGTGCTGGCGGCGGCGAAGGAGGAGAACATCCGGAGCCGCATGGGCAGCAAGTGGCGCAACGGCTGGGAGGCTGCGGTTTCACATGAAACCGCAGCCTCCGACAAGGGTTGGAGCGCGAAGGACATTGCGGAGCGCATCGGCGTGTCGAAGAACGACGTGCTGGCGGGCATCGAGCTGCTGAAGGCGACTGTGGAGGCTGGGGACGCGGGGGAGGATGACAGCAAGCGTACGACAGCAAGCTACGAGCAGGGCGAGCTATTCGAGACCATGGACGCGGTGCTGCGGGGCGAGACGCCGATCCGCCGCTGGAAGGCCGCCGCGTGCGGCAAGGTGAGCAAGGTGGGCGGCAAAGCGGCCGCCGACTACGAAGGGATCGCCATTCGCACGATGAAGAGCCTCGCGGGGGTGTGGGTGAACTGGCAGACGGTGCCGATGGAAAGCAGGGCTGGCGTCATCAGGCTATTCGGCCATGCGCTCAATTATCTGCCGGAGGACTTCCGGACGGCGATCGAGGGTGTGCTGCGGGACGAGACGAAGTCTTACAGCAAGCGTACGACAGCAAGGAAGCGGTAGAACAGCGAACGCACAACAGCAAGGATGAACATGGACAAAGCGGCGGAGAGATCGGCGAAGGTTGGCGAGGTGCGGCGGCTCGTGTCGGAAGGCGCGGCGCTGGACGCCGCACTTCTGGCGGCGGGCGTGACGGAGACGACCTACCGCCGCTGGGCGGCGCGTCTGGACCGGGGCGGCCTCGCCGCGCTCAACGACCGTCCGAAGAGCGGGCGGCCGCCGGTGGTGGCGCTCGCCGAGGACGAGAAGCGGTGCCTCAGGCGCATCTACCTCCAGTCGAACCGGGCGGAGCGTTCCGGCTCGATGACGATGGCGGCGCGGATCGCGGCGCGCGACCCGGCGAACTGCCTCCGCCCCGAGACGCGGGCCGCCATCCTCGCGGAGCGCAGTTCGAAGCACCACCTTCCCGTGGAGGTGCGGCGGGCGATGCGCGAGGTGAGCCCGGTGGCGGTGGCGCGCTACCGCGACGGACGCGAGGGCCAGAACAACGGCATCTACGTGCCGGGGTGGCTGCGCCGCGACGAGGAGACTGGGCGGCTGCTCCTTCCCGGCGAGCGTCAGGTGTGGGACGACGCGAGCGTGAACGTGGCGGTGGCCGTTCCCTGGGCAGGGCGCGGGGACCGTGCGGGCGACCGCTGGGGATGGCGCGCGGCGCGGTACCAGCTCCTCGCCGGGATCGACTGCGCGACGGACTTCTTCTGCGGGTTCGGGTACGTGATGCGCACGAGCGACGGCTACCGCGCGTGCGACGTCGCGAACGTGATGCACCGGGTGTGGGAGCAGCAGGGGTACATGCCGAAGAAAGTGGTGCTGGAGGGCGGCAGCTGGCAGGCGAAGCCGACGCTGGACTTCCTGCGCACGGCGGGCGTTGGCGTGGTCGATGCGAAGGGACGCCCGAACCAGAAGCTTGTGGAGTGCTACTTCAACCGTCTCTGGACGGCGCTTTCGATCTTCCTTCCCGGCTACGGGCAGATCGGACGGTACCGCGGCGAAATGCGCAAGGAGAACCTAGACTGGATGAAGGTGCAGAGCGGTTCGGCCGATCCGAGGAAGCACTTCCCCACGCTCAAGACCTTCCTTGAGGCGCTCAACAAGGCGGTGGCGTACCTGCGGTGGGAGCGGGTGGAGTCGAAGATCTACGGGACGTGGAGTCCGGAGGAGTTGTACAAGGGCGCGGCGGAGAACGGCCTGCCGCTCGTGGCGGGGCTCGACCGCTACGCGCTGCCGGTTGCGGCGCGGCGTCAGCTGCGGCGCGGCGGGATGGTGTTCGTGACGGCGGAGACGCAGCTGGAGGGTCTGCGGCACGAGTACGCCTTCGCGACGCGCGACGGGTGGAAGTACGACGGCGCGCCCGTGGTGGTGCGCTTCGACCCGGCGACGGCGGCGACCAGGGGCGCGTCGATCGAGCTTGCGGAAGGATGGCGCGACTTCCGCGCCGGGACGGTGATCGACCAGGCCGCGCCGTGCGTGAGCGCGCCTCCGGACTTCGTGAGCGACGCGGGGCTCTTCGACCTGCGGGGCGCGGGGCGGCACGAGCAGCGGGCGAACCGCGCGGCGGTGCGCACGGTGGTGACGGCCTACGACACGCGCGGGGCGATCCGCACGCGGCTCGACGACGGCGGGACCACGGGCTGGGGGCTGCGCGGCGGCGTGCCCGCAGCGGCGGAGCGCGAGGAGGAGGCGGACAGCAAGCGTACGACAGCAAGGCTTGCCGCGCTGGAGGCCGAGGAGAGGCTGATGGCCTACGCATAGGAGCACGACTCTTAGGCGGGGCGGGACGCCCTGCCGACAAACAAACCGACAACAAACCAAAGAAGGAGAACCAGATGAACACAGCAGGCATGGAATGGGCGGAGCGGGTGGCGGCCCGCAACGCAATCGAGACGGCGAAGGCGCAGAACGAAGCGCTGATGGCGCAGGGTTATCTGCCCCTCACCTACGGGGAACAGCCGACGCCGCTGAGCGCTGGCGCGGTGCCAGCCGGGACAGCAAGCGCACAACAGCAAGTGAGGCGCGCATGAGCGGGGAGGAGGTCTTTCAGGCCGCTTGGCTGGTTGCCGTGGCGGCGATCTTCGCCGGCTACGCCTGGCGCGAACTGCGCGGCTGGAGGGCAGGGGAATGAGCCTGAGACGCAAATGCCTCTGCGGCGCATGGTACGACGCAATCGTCGGGCCGGGGCGGCCGCGCACGACATGCGACGTCTGCCGCAAGGAGATCTGGCGCATATACCAGGCAATGCACTCGCGGGCGAAGCGCTACGGCTCGCCCACCGTCGGCCTCCACGCGGCGGCGATGGACGAGTGGCGGCGTATCCACACCAGCAATTCCGCACCGTCGGCCAACGTCGAATGGCGCGGCATCTACGGCAAGAACTGGGACAGCCTGGTGCCTAGTGCTTAGTGCTTAGTGCCTGGTGCTTGGTGCGAAGCGAGATTACCAGCTATCAACTACCAACCAAAGGAGCAACAATGAAGAACCAGACGGAGAACGAGTTAATTGAAGTGGCCGCGAAGATCGCGGCATGGGGCGAGTCGCACGGCATGAGCCGGGCGCAGCTCGTGCGCAACTTCGCCGACCTCGGGAGCGAGAAGAGCTTCCGCGACATTTCGGCGGGGCAGCTCGAGGGCTACAACGCCGAGAACCAGCTCACGAAGTACCGGGCGGTGTACGCCACGATGGAGGAGCTGGCGGGCCGAGGCGGCGAGGAGCAGATCTACGACGACCTCGGCACGGTGGTGAAGATTCGCCGCGCGTTCCTGGGCGTCGTCAAGGCGACCGGGACGAACCGCGTGCTGATCGTGCAGGGCGAAAGCGGCGTGGGGAAGACCACCGCCGTGGGGCTGCTGCGCGGCAAGTACGGTACGGGGCGCATCAGCTACGTGGAGGCGAGCGACGTGTGGGCGGACTCGCCCAACGCCTTCCTCGGCGCGGTGCTGCGCTCGCTCGGCATGATGGAGTTGCCGTCGGGGCGCGTGCAGCGCCTGGAGGAGGTGCAGTCGCGGCTGGGGATTTCGCGGCGGTGCCTCGTGCTCGACGAGGCGCACCACCTCGGCCCGCACTGCCTCAACACGGTGAAGACGCTCGTGAACACGACGCCGGGGGAATTCATCCTCGTGGCGATCCCGACGCTGTGGAACAAGCTGCAGGCACACGCCTACCAGGAGGCGAAGCAGATCGCGACGAACCGTCTCTCGGAGCGCGTGAAGCTCTCGCTCGACGAGGCGGACGTGCGGCTCTACCTCTCGAAGCGCTTCAAGGACGCGAGCGCGGCCGACCTGAAGGTGGCGGCGAAGATCATCCGCCCCTCGGCGCTGCTCTCGGGCAACTACGCCTTCGTGCGCGACGTGGCGCGCGAGCTCGTTGGGCTGGACGCGGAGGCGGTCTCGCGCGCGGTGACAGCCGTCACCGCTCGAAGGTAACAGGTGATAGTGAAGAGTGAATAGTGAAGGAGTGACAACCAATGGCAAAGCAGCAGAAGACATGGATCGACGGGCGCGGGCAGGAAGTGCCCGGCAGCTACGTGAAGGCGTACGACAAGGCGCGGGACCGCGCCGTGCGGCGCGTACTCGCCGGGGCATTGAAGCTCCGCACGCAGATGGAAGGCTTCATGGCCGATGCCGTGAAAGTAATGGACGGCCTCGCCAAGATGAAGGAGACGCTCGGCGAGAAGGGAAACTTCTCGGCGCGCAGCTTCGACGCGCTGATCGAGGTGACGATCAAGCAGCAGTACAACGTGCGGCTTGACGGTCGCGTGCAGAGGGCGCGGGAACTGATGCTCGAATACGCGACACGCGAGCTGGAGCGCGCGGGCAAGGGCGCGTTCCTCCTGCAGCAGATGATCGATGCGGCATTCAAGCCCGACCGCAACGGGTTTCTGCCTCGTACGGAGATCAACAAGCTGCTCTCTTACAACGTGGAGGACGAATCGTGGAACGAGGGCGCAAGGCTGCTCCGCGAGGCAATCACGACCGAGGCAGGCAAGCGCTACCTGAACATCTCGCGGCGCAGCAGCCTCCAGGACGACTTCAGGCCGATCCGGCTGGACATAGCCGACTGCTGGCCCTCCTACGCGGCTGACGTCGCTACGGAGGGCAAGCCCGAAGAGGAAGGAGGTGAATGACATGCCGGTTAAATGGACACGACCGAAGGCCGAAAAGCCGAAGGCGGAGAAGGACAGCAAGCGTACAACAGCAAGTGCGCCGAAGCCCGAGAAGCCGTCCGCCGACGCCAAGGTTATGGCGGATAAGAAAGGCGAGAAGGCCAAGGGCAAGCCCGCCAACGCCAAAGCTGCGGCGGACAAGAAGGAGGCCAAGTGATGGCGGATGCCATTGACAAGGCCGTGCGCGCGCAGGGCGGGGGCGTGGTGAAGCCCAACCAGGTGAAGGCCATGATCCTCGCCGCGCGCCGCGCATACAAGGCGCAGTCGGAAATCGGCCTCGTCGACGACGGGGTTGATTTCGACGCCTGGCGGCGGGCGACGCTCCACGACATCGTGGGCGCCGCCGCGCCGGATTCATTCCGCACGGTGACGCAGCGCGACTATGCTGCCGTGATGGATTACTTCGGGGAGCTGGCGGGTGACAGGCCGGGCAAGCCCGGCCATCAGGACAGCGCAAGGCACGCCGACGAGCTGGCGCGGGCGCTCTGGTCGCTCAACCTCGAGGAGGAGGCGCAGGCGGGCGCGCTCGGCGGGCGCGAGGGAGCGCGGAGATACGCCGATGCGCTCTTCAAGAGGATCCACAAGACCGACCGATACGCCGCCACGGCGCGGCAGGTGTGGGCAGTGATCTTCACGCTGCGGAACCGCGCGGCGGGGAAGCGCTCAAAAACGGCCCCAGGAGCGCGCGGAGCGGCGGGGGTACACTTGCCGCCCCCGGCACCGTCCAAGCGTTTTCCCGCGTTTTCACGCGGCAATTAGGCGATTCCACGGAAGGAGACGCGCGGAGATGGGCGGAAACATGGTACAGATGGAGCTTTTCGCGGGCTTGGAGGGGCGGATTCCGCCTCCCCTTCCCGTGGAGCCGACCCCGGCCATGGTGCGCGTGGCACCGGGGCGGCACGCCTGGGTGCCTAAGGACGCGGCGACGCCGCCGGACAAGTACGTGATGTGCCGGTGGTCGAAGCAGCAGGACGGCACCTTCGCGCCCGTGCCGGTGGCGGGACGGTACGTGCGGCTCGACGCCGACACGGCCTCGCTCCTCGGCTTCCCGATGCGGGCAGACGACAACGGCAAGGAGCGCTGCCGCTACGACACGATCATGCGGCTCGCCCGCGCCGGGTTCGTGGACGTGGTGAGGGTTGCGCCGAACACGGCGCTGCTGGATCTCGACAGCTGGTACCGCCACCTCGCGGAGTGCATGGACGATCCAGACAGGTGGAACGAGGGCGGCGAGGACCGCGAGACATACCTGAAGGCGAACGGTCTCGGAGGATGGAAGCGGTTCGTTTGATTTGCTATACTGGGAGCATCAATGACAACAAGACTGACAATCGAAACCTTTCCGAACGAGGCAGCTGCGGACTACATCCGCGGCAAGGCCGTCGCGGATCCAACGCACTTCGGCAACCTTCCCGCGCAGCTGAAGCAGCGTGCGTTCACGGTAGCGGGCGTGGAGCAGCTGGACGCGCTCAGGCGGCTGCGCAACATCATCGCGAAGCTACCGGAGGGCACGACCTGGGACGAGGCGAAGAGGGAGATCGCTGCGGAGATCTCGCCATTCACCGGCGGCGATGCGAAGGCCGCAAAGGCACGGGCGGATTTCATGCTGCGCACGCACGGCTTCCAGGCGTATGCGGTGGCGCGGCACCAGCAGCAGATGGAGACGGTGCGCGACTTCCCCTACTGGAAGTACGAGACGGTGGGCGATTCCAGGGTGCGCCCTGGCCATGCCGCGCTGGACGGCAAGGTGTTGCGCGCAGACGACCCGTGGTGGAAGACGCACTATCCGCCATGGGACTGGGGCTGCCGGTGCATCGTGGTGGCGCTCGACGAGGAGGATGCCCAGGAGATCGGCGTGACGGACAGCAACCAGATGCCGATGCCGGAACGGAGCGGAAGATACACCTTTGACCCCACGAATGCCGCAATCGACTTTGACAAGCTGCACGATAGCTGCGACGAGCCGGACTGGAAGCTCAACTTCGTGAATCCCGCGAAGAACGTGACGGTGCAGGTGGACGGACGCGAGCCCGAGACGATGTGGGAGCTGATGCTCGACCAGAAGATGCAGAAGACGGCGCGGACGGTCGCAAGCGAGACGCAGAGCGACGGCAAGGAGCGCGCCGTGGTTTTCGACTTCAATACAGGCAAGACGCTTAAGGAGAACACCGGCAGCGCCAGCGGCGTGGAGGCTGACATACCGGAGGGTGTGACAGGCGGGACGCTGCACACGCACACGAACGGCGACAACACGCCCTCGCCGCTGGACCTGTTGACCGGCTTCGGAAGGAATGGGGACTTCAGCAGCCGCAGCAGGGCGGAATACATCGTGGCCGGAAAGACGCTGCTCCGCTGGCAATGGCTTAAGGTTCCCAAGCCTGAAGACGCGAAACGCATCAAGAGTTTCGACGCCGACAACAAGGCGGGGCGGATTGACTTTGACGCCTGGTGGACGTTTTTGAGGCTGCTCGCCAAAGGTGGATACATCAAGTTGGAGAAGCTATCATGACACCCGAAGAAGCCATAAAAGAAGCCGCCATGCTTCACAAGATCGTGAAGAACTGGAAGGCGAAGGATGCCTGGCACGACGCCGTGCGCGATCGCAACGACGCCCTTTTCGCATACGCCTGCTGCACGAACTGCCAGGACAAGGATCCCGGCCCGTGGGAGATGCCGCCGATTCCGGAGGGTGTGGAGCCATGATCACGATCAGCGTGGACACCAGTGGCATCGACAAGATGCTGGCTGACTTCCCTGTGCGGCTTGCGGCGGCGCAGAGGCGCGCGCTTCAGGCTATCGGGCAGTCAGTGGCGTCGCGGGCGACGCAGGCGATCCGCACGGTTTCGCTGCGTCCTGCGACGTGGGCGCCGCGCAAGCCGTCGAAGCGCGACGACGGGCATCCGCTGCTGATCAAGAGCGGCGACATGCGGCAGTCGATCAGCTGGAGGCTGGAGGGCGAGGACACCGTAGTGGTCGGCTCTAGCAAGGAATACGCGAGGTATCACCAGGAGGGCACGAAGCACATGCCGGCACGGCCTTTCTTCCCGATCGACAGGAACGGGCAGCTCGTGCCGGGAATGGAGAGCAAGATACAGCGCACGGTGGAGAGAATCTACGGAGAGGAGCTGGGGAAGCTGGGCGGCGGGTGATCGCACAGGCGGGGTAGACAGCAAGCGTACGACAGCAAGGTTTCGGGCGGCGGGATGTTCCGCACCATCCGCACGGGCGCAAGCCCGCGCGGCTTTTTTATGCGATACTTTGCGGCGTCATGAACAAGCCAGACAAAGTGATCCTCCTTCGCACCGCCGTGAGCCTTTCGGCCGACGCGGCGCAGCTGCCGCACCGGATCAAGATCCTGAACTGGGGCGACAACCCGAACTGCCACGGGAAGCGCGTGAACGTGGGGCCGCTTTTCGTGAAGTGCCTCAACGCGGCCGAATATCCCTACCGCAAGGTGGCGCTCGACTTCGAGCACAACACCTTCCCCGGCACGGCGGCGTACAAGGAATCGAAGGAGCCGCGTCCCGTGGCCGGTTTCGGAATGATCGAGGCCGTTGAAGGCGAGGGAGTGTTCATCACGATGTCGAGCTGGACTCCGGAGGGCGAGAAGATGGCGGTGAACTTCGCCGACGTCTCGGCCGGGGCCGTAACCGACAAGGAAGGCAACCTCATCGCCGTGGCGAGCGTGGCGCTGTGCCGCGCCGGCGCGGTTGACGGCATGGATTTCGTAGAGGCGCCGCTGAGTGGCAGCGTCTCGTCCGCGCTGAGCGGAATAGCAAATAGCCGCGACAACCTTATGATTACACTGGCCGCCGCGTTCGACGAATCCAAGCACCCAAGGGACGCGGACGGCAAGTTTGGTTCGGGTGGGAGTTCGGTCCATACGCCTCAGCCGACCCAGAAGTCTCAGTCGGCCGTCGCCGAGAGGTTCAAGGATGCGGCGAAAAAGGCGGCGAAGGATCCGGTCGCGATGAAGTTCAACGACGCGCTGAAGAAGGCCCGCAAGGCTAAGGACGGTGCCGGCATTGCAAGGGCCCACATGATGGCACTGAAAGCCGGAATGGTCTGGGATAAGTCAATCAAGGGCTATCGCCCGCCTGTCACAAAGTGATTTAACAACCGCCCGACGAGGGCAGAAAGGAAAAACACAAATGAATAGAGAAGAGCTCCTCAAGATTCTCGACCTTGGCGAAGACGCCACGGACGAGCAGATCATGACGGCGATAAAGGCCGGCGCCCAGGCGATCGAAGAGCTTGCCAAAATGCGCGCGGGCGATGACGATGACACGGCCGCGCTTTCCGCCGCCGTGAAGGCAGCGGTCGCGGAGGCCATGAAGCCGATCGAGGCAAAGGTGGCGGCGCTAAGCACCGCGGCCGTCGCCCACGAGAAGCAGGACCTCATCAACGAGGCCGCCCGCGAGGGCAAGGTGATCGCGCTGGGGGCAGACGCGCTCGAGAAGCTCTCCGTCGATGACCTGAAGGCGACGATCGCGAAGACGGCGGTGACGGTGCCGCTCGCCGCAAAGACGCCGGCGAACATCAGGGAGAATGCGCAGGGCGGCGATGTGCCCGAGGAATTCCGGCAGATCGCGCTCAACTGCGGCGTGGATCCGGAGATCTTCAAGAAGTAGGCCGGGCAAGCCCGACCATCAGGACAAAGCAAGAAGGACAAAGCAAGATGAAGAAACTCATGACACTGGCCGCGATCGCGGCAATGGCGCTCGGCGCGGTCGCGCTCGAGCACGACACGCCCCAGACGAGCGGCGACTACGCCAAGCTCACGGCGGGCGAGAAGGTGTACGCCGGCAACGTGGCCGTCGTCTGTGCGACGAACGGGCTTGCGTATGCCGTGAACACGGCGACCGTGGGCGGCACGCTCACCGTGTGCGGCGTGTTCCAGCACACCGCCGACGCGGGCGAGGCCGTGACCGTGAAGCGCGGCGGGTTCATCCTGGAGAGCGTCGGGAACATCGGGAAGGCGGAGATCGGATCGACCGCCTACTCCATCTCGACGAACGCCTGGACCGTCACCAAGACGAGCGGCGGGAAGACCGTCGGCAAGGTCGCCGACGTGCGCGACGACGGGAGCGTGGTCGTAGTGATCGGCCGGTAACGGCTGAATGACAGCAAGCGTACAACAGCAAGGAAAGGCAAACAGCAATGAACGTAACTGCAGCAAACCTGGACGCGCTCTTCAAGACGTTCCAGACGAAGTTCACCGAGGCGCAGAAGACCGCGCAGTCGCGCGCGTTCCCGAACGACCTCCTTCCCGAGGACATCGCGATCGCGTTCGCGGCCAGCGGAGCGGCGACGCAGCACAGCTGGCTCGAGCAGATCAAGGGAATCCACGAGTGGGTGGGCGAGCGCGTGCTGAACAACGCGAAGCTCGGCAAGCTCACGGTGGTGAACCGCGACTTCGAGAACACCATCAAGGTCTCGCGCAACGAGATCGAGGACGACCAGTACGGCGTGTATGCGCCGCTGATCGGCATGATGGGCTCGGACGCGGAGAACCTGTGGAAGAAGCTCGCGATCGAGGCGCTGACCGGCAACGGCGAGTGGGCGGACGGCAACCCGTTCTTCTGCTCCGGGCGCACGCTCGGGCAGTCCACGATCACGAACGCGGTGACGACGGCGCTCTCGAAGGCGGCCGTGGAGGCGGCCATCGCGGCGATGCGCGCCTGGACGCTCTACGGCGGCGAGCCGGGCGAGGTGCGCCCGGACGTGCTGCTGGTGGGGCCGACGCTCGAGGCGACCGCCAAGCAGATCTGCGAGGCGGACCTCGTGAGCGACGGCACGACGACGGTGAGCAACGTGTCGCCGGCGAAGGCGCTGAAGGTGCGCGTCTCCCAGTCGCTCGTGGGCAACCGCGCCAACGAGTGGTACGTGCTGGGCGACAAGAACGGCGTGAAGGCCGTCGGCATCCAGAAGCGCAAGCTCCCCGAGCTGACGCGCATGGACGCCCCGACGGACACAAACGTGTTCATGACGAACGACTTCCTCTACGGCGTGCACGCGCGCGGCGAGGGCTTCGTGACGCTGCCGTTCCTCGCCTACAAGGGCGGCGCGGCGAGCGTTGACGCCTGGGAGGAGAAGTAAGGCGCCATGACGAGGCTGACGATAGACGACCTGACCGGCGACATGCCGGAGCAGATGATCATCGCGGCCCTCGACGACGACCGGGACGGCTTCGCCGACGAGAAGGCCTTCAGCGCTGCGCTCGCGTCCGCGAACGAGCGCGCGGAGGCCATCTTCGGCGGGGCCGTGCCAGATCGGTACTCCGCGGCGGCGGACCACGCCGTGCGGATATTCCTGCTCGACCTCCTCTACCGCCGCCACGGCGACGCCGACGAGAAAAACCCGTGGGCGAAGCTGGCGGACGAGGAGGCCGCACGCCTCAGGGCGCTCGCCTCCGGCACGGAGGCCATCGACGCCACCGCGGACGGCGCGGTGATCGAGAAGCCCGCGCACATCTACAACTCGCTGGGGGTGCTGTCGTGAGCGCGCTCCTGGACCTACAGCTGGAAGTGTGCCGCGCGCTGCAGGCACTGCCGTTCCTCAACGGCGTGCCGGTGCTCGCGGCGGAGGCCGGCAACGTGGCGGCAGAGTGGAACGAGCGGTTCGCGAGGACGCACCTCGCCGTGGCCGTGGGCGCGGCCGGGTTCAGCCCGACGAGCCGCGACAGCCGCGTGATCGCGGGGATGCTGCGGCTGGACGTGGTGGTCTACGAGAACCCGACGCGGAATCGCGTGGGGCAGGGGCGCAGGGGCCTGACCGCCACGGAGGCGGCCGAGCAGATCGCCAACGCCCTGCACCTGACGCGCTGCGGCGACGGGGTGCTGGTGCTTGCGGGAATCGGCAACGTGGAGCGCGACGACGCCAGCACCATCGCGCGCACGGTGAGCTTCGAGACGCTGGCGACGCTCGCGGGCGAATAGGCCGCGACGAAGCGCGGCCCTTCCAAAACAAAGGACAACAGCAGGGAAAGGCAAGACAATGACCACAAGGCAATCAATCATACGCGGCCCAGGGGCCGTGACCTTCGGCGGCGTGACGATCCACGACGCCAATGGCATCGCGGCGGAGATCGAATCCGCCACGCAGGACATCCCCTCGTCCATCGCTGGCAAGCTCGACACGATCAAGACCGACCAGATAGGCAAGGTGACGCTCACGCCGGTGGGAACGCTCTCCGAGGCGCTGCTGGGCGTCCTCTTCCCGAGCTGGATGCGCACGCCCGTGCTCGGGCAGTCCGTGTTCGGGTCCAGCGACGCGCCGCTCGTGGTGCAGTCGCGCGCCGGCACGAAGCTGACGTTCACGGCGGCCGCGCTCACGAAGTGCCCGGGGTTGCAGCTCTCGCCGGTGAAGACGGCGTTCGGGCAGGCGGAGTTCACGGCGCTCCTTCCGAACGGCAAGCTGCCGACGGACGCCACGACGAAGCTCTACGCGGTGGCGGCGCAAACGTACAACCTCGGCGAACCGGCGCGCACGGGACTCTCCGGCCTCCACTACTCGGGCGCGCTCGGGGAGTCCCTCGTGATCCCGGACACGCTCGACGGCTGGACGGTGGAGGTAGAGGCGCAGCTTGAGCCGGTGACGACCGACAGCCAGGGGACGATCGACTACACGCTGACTGGCGTGAGCGCGCGGGCGAAGTGTACGCCGCTCGGCCTCACGGAGGCGCAGATCCTCGCGGCGCTGCCGGTCCTCTCGGGGCGCGGCGCATCGCTCGCGGGCGCGGAGGACCTGGTGATCGAGGCGGACGGAGGCCTCACGGTGACGCTCAAGTGCGCGTCGCTCGTGACGGGGCCGCTCAACTGGGGCGCGACCGCGCTCCGCGCGGGCGAGATCGGGTTCGTGGCGAACATCGACACTTCCGACGGCTCGCTCTTCGACGTGGAGTACACGGATCCGGAGTAAGGCGGCACGATGAAGATCACGCTCGGCAGCACGGAGCTCGTCTCAGGGCAGGCGCGGAACTCCACGGGAAGCCCCGTGGGGCCGCGCGACCTTCGCATCCAGCTCACGCCGGGCGTGGCCATCCGCGAGTTCGTGGGGGCGGACCGCGTGCAGCCCGAGCACGTCAAGTGCGACAGCGGCAGCATCAGCTTCGGCGTCACGCGCACGTTCGCCACGGAGGCCGCCGCGCTCGACTACATGACGAAGCCCGCCTCGGTCGCTGGATCGCTCGCATCCGAGGCAGTGGAGGGCCAGCTCAAGTTCGACAGCACGAACGTGTTCGGCGCCAAGAGCGTGGTGACGCAAAAGACGGCGGCGCTTGTGGGCCGCACCGTGGCGGTGAACTACTCGATAACCGGTTGACAGCGGAAAGGAGGAGGCGGTACAATGCAGGGCATGGACGACAAGAAGAGCATCATCGACGAGATCATGGATCCGGGCGACAGCCCGCTGGGCTGGTGCCTGGCGATCGTCGCCGTCGTCGTGATCGGGCTTTTCGTCCTCCTTTCCCGCTAGCGCACCGCCGCCGTCATGGCGGACAGCGACACCATAGTCAAGCTCAAGATCGACTCCGACAACTCCGGGGCGGAGTCCGCCCAGAAGGCGCTGGGGAAGGTCGGCGACGCCGCCGAACGCGCAAACGCCAGGGCCGCGAAGTCGGCCGGCGTCCTGTCGGCCGCATACGGAGGATTGTCCAGGGCCGTGTCCGCCGCCGGCAGGGCCGTCGGCACATTTACAAAAGCTCTTGGGCTGATAGGTCTCGCGATCCAGGCTGTCCAGCTCGTCATCGGCGCGTTCCAGAAGCTGAAGGACTGGCTCGATCGCGACAGGAAAGCCGCCGAAGAGCTGGCACGGAAGATGCAGGACGCGAAAAACAAGGCCGCGATCGAGGCGAGCGCGGCCGCCTACGAGAAGCTGAACGGCAAGCTCTCCGAGACGCTTCGGATGGAGCGGGAACGCGACAGCCTGGCGGACAGGAAGCTGAGCCAGGAGCGCGCCGCAGAGGACGCACAGAGCGAGCTGGACATGCAGCAGGAACTGGCGGGCCTCGACCGCAACGACCCGGAATACCAGCAGAAGGCGGATCTCGTGCGCTCGAAGTACGCACGGCAGCGGGCCGGGCGGGCAGCGGAACGGGCGCGGCGCGACCGCATCACGGCCCAGCAGCGGCTGACCGCGCAGGCCGAGGAGAAGGACGCGGCGGCAGTCGAGCTTGAAAAGGACGTGTACGGGAAAAGCGGCGACGCCGTGCTTTCGCTGAAACGGCAGATCGCGACGGAGAAGAACCCGGAACGGAAAGCGGGCCTCGAGAAGCAGCTGGACGATCTTGTGGCCCAGCAGAAGAAGAAGCTGGCCGAGATAAAGAAGCTGCGCGACGAGGCGAAAAGCCTCCAGAAGGAGGCGGTGAGCCTCTTCGGCGCAGAGAGGGCCGCGCAGATCACGGCGAAGGCGGCGAACGTCGCGCAGGACGCGGCTGACGCCGACACGCGGCGGCAGATGGACGCCAACCGCCAGGCGCGCGAGGACGCCGAACGCAAGGCCGCCGAGAAGTCTGCTGCGGCGCTTGCCAAGAAGAATGCCGACGAGGGCACCGTCTCGGAAGGCAAGGCGGCGCTGGCGGGACTGAAGGCATCTGCCGTCTCCGAGCGCGCCCGCGCACAGGCGGCGGCAGACGCCTACGCGAAGGAGGCGGGCGACGTGCGGAACGCGCAGAACGCCTACGACATGGTGGTGGCGAACGGCGGTAGCCGCAAGGAGCGGTCTGCGGCGCTCGCCGCCCTCCAGAAGGAGCAGCGCGAAGCCGAGGACGCGAAGCACGAGATGGAGCGTGTGGCCGCACAGGTGGCCGGGACGCTGAGGGGCATCAACGAGCAGATCAAGGCACTTGCAAGGGCAGTGAGCCAGGCGGAAGGCCGCCTTGCGCAGAACCAGGCCGATGCGCCGGAGGGCTGAACCTATGACCGCAGCGGAGAACATGGCCATAACAGCGCGCACCGGCAAGCCCTTCACGTTCAAGCGCAAGCGCGAGGGCTCGGCGGACGTGGAGTTCTACCCCGGCGCGGGATCGCGCCTGCGGTTCGCGAACCGAGACGTGGACACCCTCGTGGCGCGGGACCTGCCGGCAGGGCTGCTGCAGTCTGGCGACGAGGTGGCCGTGCAGTACAAGGGCGTCACCGTGTTCGTCGGCGAGGTGGGGCGGATCGTGGACGCTCGCGGGAAAGGCGACGAGCGCGTGCAGACGGTGACGGTGGCGGGGCCGTGGGACAGGATGAACCGGCTCGTGTTCCGGCAGGCGTGGTCCGTCGCCGGCGCCGGCGAGGAAGGCGCCGCGCTGGAGTTCTCCTCGTCGCGAGTCATCCTGGGGCAGACGGCGGAAGGCCTGGAGCAGACGATGGCCGAGCAGCTTGGCGAGATACTCGCCTACGCCGCGTCCAGGTGCGGCTTCTCCTTGGGGACGGTGGACGCGCTTGCGCAGTACCTGCCGCTCGACGAGGCGCGCGACATCACGTGCGCGGACGCGGTGCGCCGCGAGCTGCGGTTCTTCCCCAAGCGCATCGTGCGGTTCGACTACTCCGGCGCGACGCCTGAGATCGAGATAGTGGAGCCGTCCTCCACGGACGCGGCGTACGTGGCGGACATACCGAAGACGGAGCGGACGTACGAGTACAACGCCCATCCCGTGAGCTGCGTGGACGTGGCCGTGGACGCCACGGACGTTGTCGTCGGCGGCACTTCGGCGAGCTACCATCAGGTATACCCGGCGGACGGGGACGTTGACGACCTTGACTGCCTCCACGTCACGGTCCCGCTCGAGCGCGGCAGCTCGTCCACGACGACCGAGAGCTTCAGGAGCGTCACGGAGGACATCCCTGCGGACCTCAACGACAAGAGCTGGTGGAAGCAGAAGCACCCGCGCCTGGCGAACGTGGCGCTCTCCGCGATCACGATCACGGAGAACTGCCGGCGGACCGGCGCCGACCACGACTATCCGCGCATCGCGAAGTCCACCAGGGGCGAGATCGAGGCGGCGGGGCTGCACTGCGAGCTGGTGCGCTACTCCTGCAAGGTCAAGATTGCCACGGCCGACGACGAGGAGGAGGACATCGCGCTGACGATGGACTTCCTGACGACGGACGCGAAGACGAAGACATACACCTGGCAGACTGGCAGCTCGTCCACCGCCGGCGAGACGCTGCCGGAGGGTCTCGCGCAGGCTCTCTACGAGCAGAGGGCGCAGTCGCTCGTCAACGAGCGGATGACCGTGCGGCTCGGAGACACGTTCCCGCAGCTGGGCGACGCGGCGGACGGGCTATACCTCCAGAGCTTCGAGGTAGACGTGTACGACCTCACGGCCCAGCTCTCGTTCGGCCAGCCCGAGCACCTCTCCGCCGAGGACATGAAGAGCCTCTTGAACGGCTTCCGCCAGCGCGGCTTCGCCACCACGGCCAGGCTGCGCGAGGAGGCGGCGGACGAGGACTCTGGCGAGGACGATGACGCGCCAGGCGGCATTCCGCCGATCGCGTCGAGCGAATGGTCGCCCGGCACCAAGACCAAGACGACCATCAAGGGCGCGGAGGGCGCGGGCTCGATCATCCTCGACGCGTCGCAGGTCGAAGACGGCAAGAAGGTCGAGACACACACCCTCACCTACAAGGACAGCGAAGGCAACGAGCAGACCGCTCAGATTCTTGGCACGGAGGACGTCGCGCTGCCCGATCCCCAGGGCGGCGTCACCTCTCTCAACGACGGCACGGGCGACATGGACATCATCGGCGGCGAGTCCATCCGTGTGGACACCGACGGGCAGACCATCCGCATCAGCTTCGAGGAAGGCAAGGAGCCCGACGAGGATCCGAACGTCGACGACGGCCAAGGCTACTGCAACGTCATTTCCCAGGACGATCCAGACGGCGGCAACGACATCGCGGGCGACTTTGGCCCCATGATTGGCGACGGTGGAACCGACGGCATCGACCACGGCAACGACATATCTTTGAATCCCTGCAAGGAGTCTGCATAATGTCAGCTACAACTACACACAATCTGCCATACAAGCGTTTTGTTGCCCAGGTCTCGACCGGAGCTCCGAGACCGAAGTCCACGTTCCTGGCGCTCATGGCGGAGACCCTCGCGGCGCTGGAGGCGTGCCCGTGGCGCGAGGCGGCAGCGGACGTGCCCGTGGCGCTCGTCGATCACGACTTCACGAAGGCCAGCCATCTCTCCGACGCATACGATGCCTACAAGATGACGGGCGCGTGGAACTCCGACACCCAGACCGAGACTGCCTTCGCTGGCATGGCCGCATATCGGTTCAAGATACCGTCCGCCGCCGCATCTGTCAGCATTTCGGCAGTCACGCTGCCGCTCTCCAGAGACCGCTTCCTCAAAGGCGGCGTTCGCGTGGTGGCTGTGCTTGGCGACAACGCCACCCCGTCTGATGATTGGGACACGATCAGAGGAAACAATATCGCCCCCGTGCTTGTGAACGAAGCCGAGGTTCTCGTCGCATCCCAGCCTGCGGAGATCGAGCGGGTGTTCGCGTCGAGCTCCCTGCCCGAGCTGGCCGCCACCGGCAAGACCTATCTTTGGATATACATTACCCTCGAGGACTACACAGACTGGTGGGACAAGTATACCGACACTGCGGCCCGCCAGTACGCCATAGAGGGGTCGGCCATGCTCGTGGGCGGCAGCGCGTCCGTCACCTTCGCGGGCGCCGTGGAGGCGGATTCTTCCGGCTCTTCTTTCTCCGTTTGCCGTGGCGGCGTGCTTCCGTACCTTGCGGAGTCCGACCGCACCGTGCGGTCCTACGAGTGCCTCGCCGCAGGTGGCGACCTGTCGGCGCCCCGTCTCGTGGTCAAGCAGGTCACGGCATCGACTTCGGCCCTATACTACGGGAACTACAAGATCCGCGACATCGAGGGCGACGCGCGCGGGGTCCGCATCTTCGCCTCGAACGTCGTCTACCCGGACTCGGACTTCTCCGGTAATGCCGGCCGTAACTTTATACGCGCGGAATATACCAGCGGCGGCTCTAGTGTAAAAGGGAACTATGGGGCCCTTCGCAACGTCCAGTACTTCGCGGTTCTTGGCATTGACGGCAGTAGCACAGCGACGGAAGGCAACTATGTGAACCAGATAGCGCCGAACGTCGCTTTCTTCATGAAGTTTGACGTGTATCACACGATGAGTACAAACGGGACCGACGCGTCAGGTTGGGTAAGCGCAATTTGCGAACTGGACAAAGTCTGGGACTACACGAAAAATCTTAGCTCTCCTCCGTCCGACGACGAGGTTGGAATGGTGGCGCAGACGTACTCGGCATACCTGAACGCGAACATCGCGCACAGGATGCTTTCCACGCGACGGGCGGAATCGGTGAGCCTCGTTGCCGGCCCCGGTTCGCTGTCCGGAGTGAACACGATCGCCGCTTCTTATACGGACATTACGTACTCTGCCACTGAAACCGATCCGAATTCGGAACTTAGGGGAATCACGATAGTTTTCAATCAGAAGCATACAGTGTCTATAGGCGTTGCATGTCGCGTGTATGTTTCCGGAGCTGAAGGCGTGGGGTTACTCGGACAGTTTCTTACCGCTACGTTTGCAGCAGAACAGGTAGTTATGGCGAGGACCACGTACGGGAGCACGATAGAATACGTACGGGATTTAAGCAAGTTCTACGTGGAGGGAGGCGAGGGGCGTGTATGCTCCGAGAAAACGGACTACGCACTCTACACGAAGGAAAGCTTTTACTATTCGCTCTTTTTCTGGTATGTGACCCGCCGCATTGTTGGGCGTTGGGTTAATGAAAAAACTGGCGGGACCGTCAGCGTAGTGTACGGATACACTTGGGGGTCCCGTTCTCATGAGATCAGCGCGGCTTCGGAAACGATAGTTCCTTTCATGGCAGACGATAGTGGCGGCGTTCTGCGTGTCGGCGAGGTTGGTTCTGTCGCGTACAAGGGGACTGTCAAGGGTGTCGTGCGATACAATCTCTCGCCCACGTCGTCGGCCCTGGTCTATGGCGAATTCGAGGAAGTGGACGGACGTCCTTGCTCGACGTACTTCATTGTCACGGTGCGTTCCAACAGCCTTTACGTCTGGATCCCGCCCAACGAGGCGCTGGGACGACCGGACACGTTTGAGCAGTTTTCGGTCACTAATCTTCGCGACGACCCGGCCAAGGTGCTGATGTCCGGCGCGTTCTCGTCGGTCGGCGGCCGGACGACGGACGCGAACAGTAACAGCATAGCCGGGCTGTGCGTTTTCGACATGAACGTCGGTACTGTTGCGGCATGCGCAGCGAGCCACCCGTCCGGCATCGTCTCGTCTTTCATGGATTCGTTGACCATTCCCGCTCGGAAACCGCGTGTGTACTACAACAGCACGCTGGCTACCGCTGCACAGTCCGGCAACTACATCGCGCTCTTTGCGTCGGGGAACCACATGCGCACATTCCGCGCATGGACTGCGGCGGAGCTCCCCGTGGCGTCGCCATCCGTCGAGGAAGCCTGCATCGGCCTGCGCAACGCCTATGCGAAGCTGGCCGAGGGGAGGTGGGCGGCAGTTCCGGTCGAGGCGTCGGCCCAACCTGGAGCGTCGTTTGCGGTCCGTCTCGCCAGCGTGTCCGTGCCTTACACGACCAGCGGGACGGACGAAGGTTCCGAATCCGTGTCCATGTGGCATATTTCCGCGACTGCCGCCCTTGTGCCGTTCTCCGCGCCAGTCGGTACGCGAGCGCGGGCCGCGAGGGTCGAATGGGACGACCTGGACTGCACGGCGGGGGCAGTTCTCAACGTGTGGCTCAAGCGGGGCGAGTATCTGACCGCGATGCCGACGGATGTACTCAGGAAACCGCAGATACACGATGCGACCCAGGCCGAAGTCGACGGGTGGGAGCTTGTCTGTTCCCTGCCAGCCTTAGCCTCGGGAGACGTGACGGCGGACATCGCGCCGCTCGCTGACCACGTGGGCACGTTCCTCCTGACGGCGTATTTGCCCCAAGATGCGTACAATCCCGACGACGGCGACGCGTTCCCAATGGGGGTCGGTACCATGGATGCCGACGCCCTGAACGGCACGGTGACGGACCTTGCCAGCGGGTGGAAGCCGGACATAACCCTGATCGGATAGGAGACAACCCACATGAAAACACACTGCAAGCAACTTGCAACCGTCCTCGCGGCCCTGCTCGCGATCCCCATCCTCGCCGCCGTCCCGCTCGCGTGGGAGGTGCGCCCCGGCCAGCCCGCGCCGGTCATGTTCGACCGCTACCATGGCGAGACGCTGCACCTCTCCTTGACCTTCCAGGGTTTCGGGGCGCTGCCGTTCGAACAGGATGCCGACATCCGCCTCTGGTACCAGACCAACGGCATGGGCCGGGCATGGTGGAGCGTCCCCGCCACCGTCCAGTCCAACGTCCTCTCCGCCACCTGGTCGCCCGCGCTCGATCCCGGCGCGGATCGCGTCTCGCTCTTCTTCGGCGCGCCGTCCAACGCATTCGCGTCGGCCGTGCTGCGATTGCGTCCTTCGCCAGCCTTCTTCCCGAATGTCCTCAACCCGCCGCCGACACTTGTCGATCTTGAATCCGGTCTCGCCGCGTTCTGCTCCACCGGCACGGCCTTCCGAGCCGCCACGATCGGCACCGAGACGCGCTGGATCGACGTCACAGGCTGCGTGTGGGAGGTGAGCACAGGCGATTGGGTGATGTCGCCTACCAACTATACTGGAGACTCTGAATGGTGGGCTGGCAAGCCCATCTATCTGGTTGAGACGCACACGCCGGGTGAATGGTGGAGACCCATGTGCGAAGGTGATTACATAGGAATTGGCAAGGGAGACGAGGAATCGATATCGCTTGCGTGGGGTTCTGAAGAATCGTATATCGACATAACGGCCACACGCTCGTTGTACTGCACAAACCTCGTCGGACGAGCGATTTCGACCGATACGACGCAGACGACGGATCCGTCCGTGCTGCTCAACGCCCCTGCGCTCGCGTCCGCACGGATCGTGCCAGATACGAGGCCGTCCGCGTACTGGCCGAACAGGCAGCGTGTCCTGAAACTAGGTGACGGAGAGACTGTGGTATCTGCCGATCGCGCGGAGGCGAACTGGCTGCTTGTGCGGGATCCGACCAGGTTGCTCTTCATAGACACGGTGACTGTCGAGAACGGCGTGACGAACTACACGTTCAAGACGTTTCAGCAGTATCTCAACTCCGTATCGCCAGACACACTGCGGGACGTCATGCGTGGCTATCTTCCGGTGGAAGGCGGTGGAACCGTGACGGGAGCCGTGACCGTGGCAGGAGACGTGACCGTGACCGGTACCCTGGCCGCCCCGAGCCTCTTGCGCGTGGTGACTGCCGACATCGAGGCCAACGGATTCTCCGTATCCAATGGCGTGCTTCGCGCCAACAGCGGGCTTGTTGTGTCGAACGGCATGTGTAAGATCAACTGCGCGAGAGCGACAATCGGCATTGGCACGCCTCGTCTGCACATAGAGGGAAATCAGGCGAACGTTGCGCGCAATCTTACGTTCGGCGGCGACTGGGATGCTCCGTATTTTACGTTCCATGGACTTATGACCAACCAGGTAGATGTCTTGATCAGGAATTATGGTTTGATTGATGTCAGCAACGCGACTGCGATTGCGGCAATGCCTGTCGTGGTTCCTGATTATAGAACAGCAGGCAGCCGCAGAATCGTTGTATTGGAGAACGGGAGGCTGAATCTTGTCGGAGATTCGCTATACGGTGCGACAATGGTGCTGCAATGCCCGAACGCAGGGACGGTCAACACCAGATTCGACGTGCTGCTGGACTTCAGCTCGGCAGTGCCGTACATTATTCTCGACGCAGGCACATGGGGAGAGTTGCCGGTGTTCCTTGGTCAGACGGACGCGCTCGAACCGTCTGCCGGAACGCCGAGAATCGTGCATTTTCGGTGCATAGGCGACGACAGATGGATTGTGACTTACGACGACCTGACATCCTGGATGCCGCCCACTAACGCGCAGGTGGAGGAAGAGCCATGAAGATAGCCCCGGCAGTCATTGTTGTTGCGGCACTATGTGCGTTTGGGGCGTCCGAACAGGATAAGGAAATCTGGAACCTCGTGCCGCTTACGCAGCCCAAGTACTCGTCGTGCTACGGGAGCGCGGCAGAATGGCAGACAACACGCGCGGTCGCCGAGCGTGCCAACCAGTTCGCCGAGCATCCTGCGCAGACGGTGTACCGATCGCACGGAGACTTGCGCAACCTTCCTGTACTGCCCCCGGGCGGCACGACAACGCTCTACCGCACATGGTGGGCAATGCGCGGGCATGCGCCGTTTCATCCACATGACGAGATAGCCCGGTCTAGCGGACCGTCTGGCAACTATGACAAGCTCAAGACGATGTACGAGTCGTGGCAGGGTGTCCACGTAGTCGTGGCGCCTACATGTGCGGTGCTTTGCGCTGCCAATGATGCGATTCGCCGGAGCTATTCATTGCCGCCTTTCGGTGTGGTCGTATTCAGCATGGATGCCATCGCGGAGGAGTACGCGCACTTCTTCAACTGGTCGCCACCCGGTGAGGCTTCAACAGGTTTTTCGGCCGGGCCTCTGAATGCGGTCACGTCATGGGGAGAGTTCAAGGCTGCATTTCGCGGACTTAAACTCGATGCGTGGAGGTTGGGTTACGATGTAGGAGAGCAGGGCGGCATGGACGCATACGTGATGGATTTGACAGGAGAGGCACCACGTGTCTCCACAAACTGGTACAGCGTAGCCACTAACATCGTAGAGATCGAAGAGGTGGATGGTATCATGGTCACGAATGTCATAGATTCGGTGTCGGTCGCTGAGGTCGTGACGTACAACGACCTGCTTACCTTCACGAATCGGGTGCCGGCAAATTCCGTGAAGCTGCTGGACGCATACATCGAGGCCCGTGAGTCGGAAGGAACGCAGTCGGACAACGCCGACAAGGCGAAGGTGCGTCTGTGGATGCGGAGCGACAAGGTGGGGAGGATGATACTATGACTAGGCTTGCGACCAGTATCCGGCGCGTTGCCGGCGTAGCGTGCCATGTGCGAACGGGCGTGCTGGCGCGTCCAATTCTTGGCTGGAGCATCAGTTCCGTGAAGTCCTGCCCGAGTGGGCAGGCAACAAAGAATAGGAGTAGCTCCGATTCTGTTTTAAAGGTAGTAATGTCTGAAACTCTGTTAAATTTGTCAACATCCATTCCGGCATGCAAGTGCCGGGATGGATTCTCCATGGAGGCGGCATGACGGAAGAAGCCAGGGAGAGGAAGCGGCTTAGGGATCGTGAGCGTTATCATCGCATGAAGCAGGACCCGGAATGGAACTCCCGCAGGGATGAGCGTGCGGCCAAGTGCAGAAAATACAGGGCTGAACATCGTGAAGAAAGGCTGTCTCGTGAGCGTGCATGGAAGAAGGCAAACCCCGATAAGGTGGCAGAGCAGAGACGCAGATACCGCGAGCGCGTGAAAGCAGACCCCGCGAAGCTCGCGCATGAGCAGGCTGTCCGGGCCGAGTATCTCGACAACGGCGGGGGACGCGACGTGCGTGCGCAATATGCCTTCTTCCGGTGGAGAAAGTTGAGGAGCCTCTTCGAGACCGATTGCGCTGCCTATGCCGAGTATCGCCGCAGGAATCGTGAACGCTGGGAGAAGAAGGCGGGGGCGAAATATAGTCCGCGACCGGCGATGCGCTTCCCAGACTGGGCGACGATGGGACAGGACGTACTCGACAGAAGGTCAGTGTATCTTGCCAATAGCCACACGAAGGACATGCGCCTGAGTAATGCCGACTTCGCCATACATCTGGCGATTGACCGCGCTATCTGATCTGTCCCGCCAGGACCTCCGCGCGACTCTGGCACGCGACAGGCACAGCGGGATATCTCTTTCGTGCCCTTGCTGGGATTTCCACGTGATCCCCTTGTTATTCTCGCGCGATTAAACCCTTATCCCAATCACGCGATTAAGCTTATTCTACCCAAACCAATATTTTCGCGCCGTTACAAGGGGAGCGTCAACGTGCCGGCGCCCAGCTTGTAGAACACGCCTCCGTCTCCCACGCCCAGCCGATCGTCAAACGTGACGGACGCGTTCGCGGCGACATTCGTGCCGGACGCTTCGCGCCAACCGACGAATATCGAATCCCCCATGGTTGCCCAGGCAGCCATCAGGCCGACACCGAAAAACGCAACTATCTTTTTCATTGATGACCTCTTTCTTGCTTGTTTCAAATTGTAACTTGCGACCCCCGATAGGATGGAAACTCGACACAGATAAGTCCGTTTACCGGCTACACGAAGCGAACGGCGTAGGCATCGCCCTTGAAGGTGGCGCTGCAGACGTACTGCACGGCCGTGGCGGAGAACCGTTCCTGGAAGAAGTGGTGGAGGTGTCCGCAGAGGATCGCCTTCAGCAGCTTCTGCTCCTTCAGCCAGGCGATGAAGTCGGCAGTCGGCTTGTCGGTCTTCTGCTGGACGGACCGATACCGCCATTCCTCGCCTTGCGGATACGTCTTGCCAGCCTCGTAGGTGGAGGTGCAGGAAAGCGGCGCGCCCGTCACGTATGCGCACTTGTTCTTCGTCGCCTTCATCACATACTCGTAGATCTTCGGCCCGTAGAAC
>Ga0265298_10002337_pt1 | contig 26583 bp, 13 predicted proteins | sample AusTroGonzalo_MG_3_FD_193486 | JGI IMG/M metagenome (GOLD analysis project Ga0265298, IMG submission 193486) | Bovine rumen microbial communities from tropical cattle in Woodstock, Queensland, Australia - Gonzalo_01 | ecosystem: Host-associated > Mammals > Digestive system > Stomach > Rumen ...
CATAATCCAACACCCCACCCTGCAAACGTTACTTTTATATTACAAAATATATATGATTATTATACAAACAGCAATAATGAACATTTTAGCACATCAATCGTCATAAAACCAAGACAACAAAACTTAACGAAGTTACATTTTTCTTACACAGAGTTTTTAAAATTATGTACATTTAATGTGTATTGTACTTGGGATTAAAGGAATGCGTTATGGACGAAAAACGCCCTCTTATTTTGGTGGTTGACGATGTGGCCATGAATAGAGCCCTGTTATCCGATGTACTTAGCGACAAATACAATATCATCGAAGCTGAAAACGGCAACGAAGCCCTTCTCCTGCTCAGAGAAAAAACTTCTGAAATTTCGCTTGTGCTCCTCGATATGGTCATGCCCGAAAGAGACGGCTTGGAAGTACTCACCATCATGAATAAAAACGGCTGGATTAGCGAAATTCCAGTCATCATGATTTCCGGGGAAACCGCGCACGCCCTCATTGAAGGCGCCTACATGCTCGGAGTCACCGATTTTATCGCGCGACCGTTCGACGAGATGGTACTCAAGAATCGCGTAAACAACACCATCCGCCTTTACAAGAAACAAAAAAGCCTTTCGGACCTGGTCTTAAACCAGATTTACGAAAAGACCCGCAACAACAGCATGATGGTAACTATGCTGAGCCACATCGTGGAATTCAGAAACGGCGAAAGCGGGATGCATGTGCTACACATCAACACGATTACCGAAATGCTCCTGCGCGAACTCACCCACCGTACCAAGAAGTACCAAATCAACAGGAACAACATCGGTATCATATGCACGGCATCGTCCATGCATGACATCGGAAAAATCACGATTCCCGACGAGATTTTGAACAAGCCCGGCAAACTCACGCCGGAAGAATTCGAAATCATGAAGAAGCATACCGTCAACTGCGCGCAAATGCTCGATGCAGTTCCGATCGGGAAAGACGAGCCCTTGATGAAATACGCCTATGAAATCTGCCGTTGGCACCACGAACGCTGGGACGGCAAGGGGTACCCCGATGGTCTCAAGGGCGACGAGATCCCAATAGCTGCACAAATCGTTTCTATCGCAGACGTTTACGATGCGCTCACAAGCGAGCGTTGCTACAAGCACGCGTACACGCACGAAAAAGCTCTCGAAATGATCCACAACAACGAATGCGGCGTATTCAACCCCATTTTGATCGAATGCCTCAACGCCATTGCAGATAAACTCGTATCTGCATTGCAGACGTTCGACTGGAGCAAGCAAGCGGACAAGGACTTTTTCTACATTGCCGACGCGATGATGAACGATCAAAGACATCCGATTTACAACCAAGCATTCAGGCAATTTATAGACGAGCGCAAAAAATGCCACTTCTTTGAATCCACCTTGAACGGGATTCTGTTCGAATACACCTACACGCCACCCGTCATGAAGCTTTCTTCGAAAGCATCGCAAAAGCTCGGACTGCCCAAAACCATTCTTATCGAAGAGAACGAGACTAACAGAGCGGACACGTCCCTGGATAAAGCTTCTGCCGAAAACCTGGAAAAAATTGAAAAGATTTTAAATCGCCACACTACGCCAAAGGACAAACCGTTCCTTATAAAGCAAACTTTCAATATAGATGGCAAGAGCACGCCATGCAATGTCAAGGTTCTTCAAATTTGGACTCACTCACCAAATGAAAACCCAGTGCTCACATCAACTTACGGATACATCGACACCTTACAATAGGATAAATTTTATGACACTCTCTGAATTCTATAGCACTCTCGGCGAATCTTTAGACGAAGTTCTTGTAAGACTCCGTATGGAATCTCGCATTGCAAAATATTTGGGACTTTTTTTGAGCGATCCAAGCTTTAGCGAGCTTAAAACGGCTTTTGCAAGCAACGATGCAAAGACGGCGTTCCGCGCAGCGCACACGCTCAAAGGCGTTGCTGCAAATCTTGGGCTAAACAAGCTCTCGGCAACGAGCAGTGAACTCACCGAAGATTTGCGCCCAGGAGCATTTACCGCCAATTCCCAAGCGTTATTCGAAAAAGTCGAACATGATTATAACGCCGCTGTGACCGGAATAAAGCAGCTGGATGGTTAGCTTAGTTGGTAGAACTTAGAGAGGATGTATTGTTCTAAGTTCTAGTTCTTACTTCTTCAAGAACTTCTTCAGTGCATCTTGGAGTTGAGCAATGACAATTGGCTTTGCCAAGTGTCCATCCATGCCCGCTTCAAGAGACTTGCGACGGTCTTCGTCAAACGCATTTGCAGAAAGGGCAATAATAGGGATTCGTTTATCAGGGAACATTTTGCGGATAGTCCGAGTCGCTTCAAAGCCGTCCATAACGGGCATCTGGATGTCCATCAGAATGCAATCGTAATAGTCGGGTCCCTTAACCTGAAGGCATTCCACAGCAATGGAGCCATCCGCCGCAGATTCTACAAGAATACCTGCATTTTCAAGAATGTCCCTAGAAATTTCGAGGTTCAGTTCATTGTCTTCGACAACGAGAACCCTGAAACCTTCAAACGATACAGGCTCTCTTTCTGAATTAGCAAAGCGTACTTGATCTACATTTTCTGGATGTTCCTGAATGCGCATCGGAATAGAAATTGTAAACGTCGAGCCTCGCCCCACCTCGCTTTCGACATCAACAGAGCCTTCCATCATGTCAAGAATGCGTTTCGTGATGGCAAGTCCAAGCCCTGTTCCCTGCTGTTTACTGACAGTAGAAGTGCGTTCGCGAGAGAATTCATCAAAGAGATGCTTCAAGTACTCCTTGCTCATCCCAATGCCAGAATCCTTGACAACGAACCGGTAAAGTCCATAGCCTTCGCGGTCCGATGGAATCTGGCTTACATCGACCGTTACAAAGCCTCCCGATGGCGTGTACTTCACCGCATTCGAAACCACATTGATAAGCACCTGGTTTAAGCGCAAAAAATCTACATACACATAGCGGTCATGGATGTCGTGGCGCACAAATTCGAAATGCACGTTTTTCTTTTCCGCCAACGAGTTGAGCATCGGGACTAAATCTTCACCATTTTCGTCCAAATTGACTGGATTCAAATCGAGTTCAACCTTACCGCTTTCAATACGCGACATGTCTAGAACATCATTGATCAAGGACAAAAGATGCTCACTAGAAAGCTTGGATTTTTTCAAGCAGTCAAGCGCTTTCACTTTATCATCGATATTCTTCACCGCCATATCGGTAAAGCCGATCATGGCATTAAGCGGCGTACGGATATCGTGCGACATGTTGAAAAGGAACGCACTCTTTGCCTTGTTCGCAAGTTCCGCTTTTTCAAGGTTGGCCATTTCGCGTTTCGTTTCGGCATCGACGCTATGGAAACCCGCAATGACATGATTCTTGAAGTTTTCGTCCTTTACAAATTTAATCTGGTAATAAATATCTTCGCCGTTGACCTGCAATCTGAAATTGACAAAATACATGTGCTCCTGCTCTACCATGTCGAGCACTTTTGCAGGTTCCGTAGCCGCGCAAAATGCTTCACGGTCACTCGGATGCACAACAGTATTGACAAGAACGTCCAGACGTTTTCCGAAATTATCGATTTCCGACCAACCCGGCACAATTTTATCGAACAGCGGATCAAAGCGATAATGCGCTTCGGCAAGCGTTTCGTAATCCACATACACCACGCAGCCAAAGTCATCGGACAAGCCTGAAATCACTGCCATATCGCGATTCGCCACCGCCTTGCGTTCCGCTTTCGCAGTTTCTTCTTCATCCACGTTTTCAAGAGTAACGACAATATGATTATCGGAGTCCGGAGTTTTTGTAGCCTTCAAGCGGTAGTAAACTGGCCGTCCTTCAATGAAAAAGCGGAAAGCAACGGATACGGCACGGTCTTTTTCCAGGCCGTTCAACATTTTTTCTTTGTCGACGAAGTCCTTGACCGCCTCCCAGTCATCCTTATAGACAACACCTTCTATAGCATGTTCAAAGCCTTCAAAAAAATCTTTGCATGTTCCGGCATCAAGAGTTTTCACCACCCCTTGAGCGTTAAATTCAATAAAGGTATTGTCGCTTGTATTTACGTAGTAAATGTTATCGAAACCATCGCCCAACGTATTTGCAATATTGGAATACCGGTCGAGTTCACGCAAATGCATTTTGAACTCAATCTGCTCGGTCACATCGACACTGCAACCTTCAAGACGAACTCCGCGAGTGTATTCTTCGTTTCGGCTACCGTGACTTTTCAAGAAGATAATGCCGCGAGACTGGTGGTTCCAAGCGTATTCCAGTTCAGACATTTCGCCATTAGTCATGATATCAATGGACTCGGCAAAAGCTTCGTAATACGAGAGGTCAATGTTATTACTCCACAAATTGTAAAGATCTTCGGGGAGTATTTCGTCAGGTAATCCAAGAATTTGGAGGAAAGCTTTATCAGCATACATCCTGGGGGGCTTGCCTTCGTCAAGCTCAATAGTCCACAGACCAACGCCTGCACTAGATAGAATCGCATGAGTCAACCCTGACGATTCAATACAGTCCATGATTTGCAGCTCCTCCGATATGAATATCCCATCCAAAAAACATAACCCGTCACCCCATTCTCAAGTATAAAATACACTTATTTTCGAGACTTGTGTGCGAAACGGCTAATAAAGCCTAGTTTTTTAGCGTAAAATTTGACGGGGAGACCAATTGCGACCTCAATGAGCATTAAGCACCATATCAAACTGCATCGGATTCTGCGCTTACTGCCTACTATGATTTTCTCGCGTCTGTAACCGTCTCGCGGTGTTCTCTCGTCTTAAGTCTCTTCTTACGCCAGATTTTGAATTCCATGTAGAGCGTGCTGACGGTGTAGACGAAAATGAGCAACAGGATTGTATTTTTCGGACGATTCAAATTGCAGATGCCCCACGCAAACGTAATGATAGGCAAGTGAATCAGGTACGGGTAGAACGAAGCGCGACCAACACGGCGTACGAGCGGGATGCAGAAGAACCTCGCCAAAAAGCCCTTGCCCGAAAGGAGGCTCACAACGAACATGCCATAAATAAAAATCGGAAGGCTGTGATGGATAAAGTAATTATAACCGGGATTGGCGTCCGGACGCATCAGGAAAAGGCTACCGTACAACGCCAAAAGCAAAAGCGCTTGCGCAAATCCGCTCACAAAATCTTTCTTGAAAACATCGAACACGCCCTCGTTGTAAAGACGATAAAGTATCATGCCAAACAGATATTCAAAGACGCGCACCGGCGCAAACATGTGGAAGAACCGGTACTTAGCATCAAAGCCATTAAACCACAAATTACCCGAATTGCCATACACGATAGCCCAAAGAATCCCCGGAACGAACACTCCGCCAAACAGAATCCAAAGCGTGCGACGGTTCTGCTTGATAAGCCAACGGCTGAACCAAGGCGTAATGGCATAGCAAAGGAAAAAGCTCGTGAGTGACCAGGACGGTTCATTCAACTTCATGCCGAGATCTGGGACAATCGACCACGTGAGCGTAAGATGCATGACAAGGCTTCGCCACGGATGAAACATCTTTGCAAGCCCTGCCGATGCGCAATCGCCAATTTCATTGAACGCGGGCAGATGCGTATAACCGCTCATCTTGAACATGACCAGCACAAACATGAGGAGCGTCATGAAAAAATGCAAACGGTAAAGTTTTGCAATGCGGCCAAACATGAACGGGATAACAGGGATACTACGGTCCGGGTCGCTGTACTTACTTGCAAAAAGGAATCCCGCCAGCACATAGAAAATTCCCGCCGCAAAAGCAGGCGCAGAAATAATAGGCATCACCCACTTGCAATCGGACATGTACATCAGAGCATTGGAACTGCCCAAATGGAGCATGACAATGTTCAAACTTGCTAGGAGGCGTAAGCCATCAATGGCAGGGAAGTAATTCGCTGGTTTCGGCATTGCAGGGAAAAAGTAGAAAAAACGCAAGCGAGGCAGTCCGTTTTCACTACATTTTTCTTAAATTAGGATATACAGTCCCATAAGAAAGAGAAAATAAAAAATTGGCATTCGACCATGATTAATGAACGTGCAAAAATTTTGATTGTCGATGATGACGCCATGAACAGAATCGTACTTTCGGATCTGCTCTCTGACGAATACGATATTATCGAAGCAAAAGACGGCAACGAAGCTATCGAGATTCTCAAAAAAAAGGCCAAAGAAATTACACTCGTCTTGCTAGACATGGTCATGCCCGGACGCGACGGCCTCGAAGTTCTTAGGATCATGAACGAAAAAGGCTGGATTAAAGGAACGCCAGTCATAATGATTTCGGCGGAAACCGCAAGCCCGCAAGTAGAAAAAGCGTTCTCGCTCGGCGTAACGGACTTTATCTACCGGCCGTTCGACCAAATGGTCGTGCAAAAGCGAGTCCACAACACCATCAGTCTTTACGTGAAGCAGATGCAGCTTTCGGAACTTGTGACCGACAAGATTTACGAAAGGACTCGCAACAGCGACATGCTCATTTCCATCTTGAGCCACATCGTTGAATTCCGCAATGGTGAAAGCGGTCAACACGTTCTGCATATCAAAAAGATTACCGACATTTTGTTGCGGGCATTACTCAAGCGCACGAGCGAATACAATATTTCCGAGGATGATATCGGCATGATTGCCACAGCATCTTCGATGCACGACATCGGGAAAATCACGATTCCCGACGAGATTTTGAACAAACCAGGCAAGCTCACGAAAGAAGAATTTGACATCATGAAGCAGCACTCCATGAACGGCGCCAAAATGCTCGATGCCATCCATTTCTTCAAAAATGAACCGCTGATGAAATACGCATACGATATTTGTCGTTGGCACCATGAACGCTGGGACGGCCGCGGCTACCCCGACGGACTCAAGGGAAACGAAATTCCCATCAGCGCCCAGGTCGTTTCCATCGCAGACGTTTACGACGCCCTCACAAGTGAACGCTGCTACAAGAAAGCATTCTCACATGAAAAAGCTTTGGAAATGATTCACAATAACGAATGTGGCGTTTTCAATCCTCTACTCCTTGAATGTCTTGAAGATGTCGCCGACAGGCTGCCTACTGAATTGAACGACCCTCACACAAGCAAGTTGAGCGATGCGGACTTTGAAAAAATTGCACGTTCGTTCTTCGAGAGTACCGAAAGCAGCACAGACAACATTGTCTATGAGCAGTACTTGATTGAGCGCAAAAAAAGCCAGTTCTTCGCCTCATTGCAGAAAGGGATTACATTTGAATACACTTACGAGCCATCACTATTAAAGGTCAATAACAACAACGCCAAATCGTTGAGCGTCCCTAAAATTGTGGTGGAACCCGAAAACGACAGCAACTTCTGGAACATTTTCGGACGTGACAACTGGGACGAGTTTGCAAAGCTTCTGCATGATTCACAGCTCAACAACGATTCCTTTACGTTCAACAGCGAAATGCGACTGAAAGGCGAAAAGAGACCGTGCAAGATAAAAGTCCAACAGTGTTGGAACAGGCACAATCCAGAAAATCCTGAACTCATTTCCGTTTACGGGAGTGTAGAATTCTTTAATTAACGGAATTCAAATTACACCAAGAAGGATTCAAATTATCCCAAGAAGCTTCTCAAGACTCTCTTGAGTTTATACACATCGATAGGTTTTGCGACATGTTCATTCATGCCCGCTTCCAGGGCGGCCTTGCGGTCTTCTTCGAATGCATTTGCCGTCATCGCGATAATCGGAACTTTCTTGAAATAATCATGGTGCAAGTTCCTAATCTGGCGAGCCGCTTCTAGGCCATCCATCACAGGCATCTGCACATCCATCAAGATTAAATCATAGGCGCCCGGCTTTGCGGCCTTGACCGTATCCAAAGCCAATTTGCCATCTTCGGCCATATCCACGACAAAGCCCATTTCATCCAAAACGCTTTGTGCAATTTCGCGATTGAGCACATTGTCTTCGACAAGGAGAACCCTTTTTCCTTCGAAGTTAAAGGACTCTTCATTTTCCGATTTGACGTCGTCATCCGCGATGCCGATTGCACGCGCCAAGACATTATGCATTTCCGTCAGGAACAACGGCTTGCTCATAAATGCGGTCACGCCAGCTTCGCGGGCTTCTTTTTCGATATTCGCCCAATCGTAAGACGCCATGATGATAATCTGGTTATCCGATTCAGGAATTTGGCGCAACTGTTTCACAGTCTCAATGCTATCCATGTCGAGCAAAAGATCGTCAAGAACAATGACAGAATAGCATTCCTTACGGTCCACCGCTTCTTTCGCACGCAAGACAGCTTCCTTCCCGTACATGGTCCATTCGGCACGCATGCCCAAGCGGTCCAAAAGCCTTGTCGCACTCGAACAAGCGTTATAGTCACCAGCGACAACAAGCGCACGAACATTCACTAACGCATCGAGATTCGCGAGGTTCACCGACATTTCCTGAATTTTCAATTTCAAACGAACTGTGTATTCCGTCCCCTTGCCCGGAGCGCTTTCAACATCAATAGTACCACCCATCATATCAACAATTTTCTTGGTAATGGACATTCCAAGCCCAGTCCCCGGCATTTTGGAAATTGTCGATGTACGTTCGCGTTCAAACGGTTCATACAATACTTTCAAGAATTCAGGACTCATGCCGATGCCATCATCCTTGACATGGAATTCATACGTTCCCGTATTTTCATCTTTTTCCGTTTGACGTACAAACACATGGATATTGCCGCCCACAGGTGTAAATTTCACCGCATTCGAAAGCAAGTTTATCAACATTTGGTGCAATCGCAATTTATCGCAAATGACATATTCATTTTCGATATTGAAACTGTCCATGTAGAGATTTTGCTGTTTGGCGTTAGCCTGCCCCAAAATAATTGTATTGAGGTCATGCATAATTTCGGACAAATTGCAATTTACTTCTTCAAGACGAATTTTTCCGGATTCGATACGGCTCATGTCCAAAATATCGTTAATCAGCGAAAGCAAATGCGTACTCGAAATGACCGTCTTGTCCAAATAATTCTTGACCAACGCAGGCGTATCCAAATTATTCAACGCCAAATTGGTAAAACCGATAATAGCATTCATCGGCGTGCGGATATCATGCGACATGTTCGAAAGGAACATCGTCTTTGCCTTGTTTGCCTTTTCGGCCTGATCAAGAGCCTGTTTCAAAAGCTTCTGCTGTTGTTCCAGTTCCTGTTTCTGTTCCGCAATTTTTGCATCGAGTTCCAGTTTTTGGGCAGTTACGTTATCAACAAACATGAATGCCAAAATAAAACTGACCGGAATTCCATTTTTACGTTCAATGACAAAAGATATTACACGGCGCCATTCACCGGCAAGCGCTCTATAATTGTATTCACGTTTATCGTCATTTGCCAAGTACGAACGCATGAATTCCACATTCGACATGTTCTGCCACATTTCTCGATACTCAGGAAGGACAGCCCTGCTAAATTCAAGAACAGCGCTACTGTATTGAGTAAAGCCTCCATAGGCACGCCCTTTTTCATAAGCAACCGATTCACGGACACCGCGAATAGTATCGTCTTCCAGGTTCACGAAATAAACGCCGAAGTAATCTTCGTAAAGTTTACTATCCACATACCGGTTCAGTATTTCGGCATCCTTGTCGGCGAAGCAAACTACAACAGCACGCGGTTTTGCATTTTCAGGGCCAACCTTCACAGACTTCATTTCACAATAACGAGTGGCACCGTTTTCACATTTTCTGTACTGCGTAATGAACGACCGTTGCGATTCAAGTCGTTCCTTAAGTTTTTCGACAGAAACGGCTCCATAAACGAGCTCCCGGTCGGATTCATGGACAAATTTTTCAACATACATCCCGATGGCTTTAGAATAACACAATCCTTTCGAGAATATATCTTCGAACGTCGTTTTCGTATAAGCATTCATCGTGTACGGCATAAAGCTATCCGTCTCAAGATCTACGTAATAGACCGAAGTATATTCCGTAGCAAGCACGTTGATAATATCGAAATTGCGTTCCATTTCGCGTTCGTGCTCTTTACGTGCGACGACTTCTTTATTGATGTTCGTGACGGCAATAATGATATGGTCATCGGCTGCCTTGGACCAAAGCGCCTTAAGCCTATAATACTGCGGTTCGCCATTCACGACAAGTCGATACTCTACGGTGAAAAAACGATCATCGGCAAGTTTCGAAAGCAAGAATTCACGATCCAGGATGGACATCATTTTTTCCATGTCCTGCGGATACACAATTTTCTTGATATCCCTGATACATTCCTTGAAAAAATTTTGTCCTGTGGTCAAAAGTTTCAACTTGATATAGCTGCTTTCCTGATTAAAGACATCATACGAATCATCTTTCAAGTTCACGTAATAAATGATTTCGTGCTCGACGCTCAACGCATTCGCTATTTCGGAGAACTCGCGATTTATCATGTTCGCACGCATTTCCTCATCGCGGTTTGCAAGGCCAAGCACTACAGCAGATGAATTTTCTCCAGAAATCCGGACAAATTTCATCTCGAAATAGTGACCCTCTTTATTCTTGAAATCAATTTCAAAATGGCTTTGCTTTGCGATTTTTCCGCGAATGGCTTCGACAGAGCCTTCTGCAAGGACTCGCGCACGATCTTCAGCACTTATAAATTCATCAACGTATTTTTGGAACGCCTCGGTATATGTAATGTTCCCGCGAAGAAGTTCTTCGATACTGTTATCGGTTTTCGACTTGACATACGTAATCATTTTTCCGTTGTCAAGATTGATGCGATAAAGCGAATTGTACTCGGAGGCTAGCGCCTGGATAATGCGGTTGCCTTCTTCGACCTTCATGCGTTTGCGAATTTCGTCATCGACGTTCAAAAAACAGAAAGCAACATGGTCTTCGTCGCGACCTCGAGTCACCTGGATTTTGCAGTATCGTTCCTTGCCGGTCACAATTTCACGCACGACACAAGAAAAGCTGCTTTCTCTTTTAAGGCGTTTGCGGACATACTCCGGCGACGTAAAATTTTTCAGCAGGGGGCGATCATCAGGATGAACATCTTCGGAAATAAATTTCTTAAAGGCGGAAATGCAATTTGCTCCATCGCCATACTTTTTTTCGAGACCTTTTTTGCGATAGTAAACAACATATGTAAAATCGAGCAAACTGACATAATATGCAGAAATAAACTGCGCGTAAAAAACGTCAGCGAATAGATCAGCATACGCCGCCTGATTATTACCATCACTCATATTTGCTCCCTGTATGCAGGTAAATAAAATACATCATTTTTTTTACAAAAGAGCCATAATCTGCAAGATTATAGAGAAAATCACATAAAAACAAAGAACCTTCGAGTGTTACCTCGAAGGCCTTTGGGTATTTAAGGCTCCCCCTGTGTATGGGTGGGGAGTTATGGATTAGGATTTCTTAACGAGCGACACGGACGGTCTTCACGGCGCCATTCTTCACGGAGCGGAGCATGTAGATGCCCTGAACCTTGATATCGCTTGTGGTCTTGAGCGTATTCACGGCTTCGTCCATGGTGTAGGCACGCATACGACCGAGACGGACACCGTTCATGTCAAAGACGTCATAGGCAGAGAGAGTCGGAACATCGTAGTGCACAGCGGTTGCGATACCTACACCCGGATCGTCACCGCCCTGGCCCTGGCCTTCACCATCGCCCTTCACGAAGTTGATGTAGTCGATATCGAAGTATTCCTTCGTCACATCCATGCGGAGGATATGCTTACCAGCTGTGAGAGTCACCTTCTGCTTCACGTCAGCGAAGTCATCAAAGCTAGAGCCCTCGACAGAGAATTCACCAATAGACTTGCCATCGATGGAGAGGGTGAAGGAACCCGTACCATTCGTAGCGGCAGAAACGATAGCAGTGTAGTCACCGGCTTCTGCAACGTTGACAGTCCATTCAAGCCAGTCACCAGTATTGTTGTAACCAATCACCTTACCGGTAGCCTTTTCATAGATATCGACGCCAGTATCCTTGCGGTAATCGGAATCACCCTTATTTTCGCCATCGTCACCGTAAGAAGCGTTGCTTGTGCCATCTTCGTTCTTGCCCTGACCCGGCTTGTCAAAGTCTTCAACTTCGAGCTTACCCGGAATGGCAATCGGAGTGCCCTTGAACGGTTCTTGCGGGATCGGATCCACAGGCGTTACTACACCCGTTGCAAGGCCAGTAGTATTCACACCCTTGTTCTTGGAGAGGTAATCCTTGAGCCAAGTCATTGCCGGGCGGTCCGTGACCTTACCGTTGCTTTCCCTGATAATACCGGAGTTACCGCCGGAAGTCCAGGTGGCACCATAGAGATAGCCCCAAATGGTGATACCTGCAATATGTTCATTTTCCATGAAGTAGGAAATTTGCTGAGAGTAGCAGTTCTTCTGGTCGTTATCGTCGTTACTAGCGATATCGTATTCAGAGATGAACAGCGGAATCTGGGTCTTGTTCCAGATTTCTTCAATAGTGCTCTTGAGCGTATTGATGTTCAAGCAGGAACCGCCACCGCCCTGGCCACCAGCCTGACCGCCGGAAACCTGCATGTCGTGAGCCTGCAAGCCGTAGGCATCCACCGGAGCACCAGCCTTTTTCAGCTTGTTGATCAGGTCAATACCTTCGTTTTTCTGCCACTGAACCGTATTATAGTCGTTATAGATAAGGATTGCGTTCGGCCAACGTTTACGAGCCATCCTGAACGCTTCGGCGACAAATTCATAGTTGCCGTTGTCACCACCGAGAGCGGCGATGATGTTGTTGTTGCCCTGAGAGCCATAATTGGAGTGGTATTTGCCACCAGACTTGATAGCTTCGTTCACCACGTCGATCATTTCGAGATCCGGATAGTGCTTTGCGACGGCATCCATCCAGTTCGTGATAGCAGTCTTGGTATCAGCGGCGCTAAGGCCATTCAGCCAGTTCGGATACTGGGAACCCCACACGAGAGCGTGGAACTTGAAGTGACCACCGTTCTGCTTTGCCCAGTTATAGGCCGCATCGCAACCACGCCAGTTGTAGTTACCGCGGGAGCCTTCGATAGAAGCCCACTTACATTCGTTTTCTGCAGTAATCTGGTTCCACAGTTGCGTAAAGTCGCTACGAACTGCTCCACGAGTAGTAATGTTACCGACAAACTTTGCAGCACCATCAGCCAAACCGGGGCCAGCAAAAGCACTTACTGCTCCACCCAAAAGCGCAGCAGATACAATACTTTTTAAGAACTTTGTTTTCATTTCCACATCCTCATAGGTTAAAAATCCCATACAACCATTATAAACATATCCTCGTTTTTCGAGATCTCCCCCAAAAGGCAAATATTTATCGTTGACAAAATGTCCATAATGGAATTTTTACAAAAAGATTTTTTTGGTCCCTATCGCGCTGCTCCAGGGTGACATGAAAAAAAAGAGCCTTCGAGGGTAAACTCGAAGGTCTTTAGGTATTTAAACTCCCCCGCTAAGGGGAGATTGGATTAGGAAAACTAACGTGATATACGGACCGATTTCACGGCACCACTCTTGACAGAACGGAGCAGATAGACGCCCTGAATCTTGATGGAATTCGAGTTCTTGAGCATCGATACGGCTTCATCCACAGAGTAAGCGCTCATACGGCCGAGACGGACACCGTTCATGTCAAAGACATCGTAATCGGCAAGTACCGGCGTTTGCATACGGACATTCGAGCGAATCGCATTTTCCTTTTTGCTTACAAAGTTGAAGTAGTCCACGTCAAAGTATTCAGCAGTCACATCCATGCGCAAGACATGTTTGCCGGCCGGGAGCGTCACATCAGCCGTGACGTCCTTGAAATCATCCCAGCTGGAACCCGAAACAGGAACTTCAGCTATGGACTTGCCATCGATAGAGAGCTTGAAAGATGCGCTTTCGCTTTCCGCCGCAACAGATGCGGTCATGGTGTAATCGCCAGCTTCTGCGATGTTCACTGTATATTCCAGCCAGTCACCCGTTTGGTTGTAACCCACGATAACACCAGTAGCCTTGTTGTAAAGGTCCACTGCTGATGCGTCATCCTTGCGGTAGTCGGAATCGCCATGGTTTTCAGAATCATCGCTGTAAGAAGCGTTGGTCGTACCATCTTCATTCACGCCCTTGCCCGGAACGTCAAAGTCTTCGGCTTCGATTTTACCCGGAATTTCGCGCACTTTGCCCTTGAACGGAGTTTGCGGTTCCGGTTCAACCGGCGTAAAGGTCACATCGTTCTTACCCTTGTTCAAGTTCTTGGCAAAGTAATCTTCGAGCCAAGTCATTGCAGCACGCTTTCTACCGTCCTTTTCCATAATGCCGGTATTTGCAGCCCAGGTTGCACCATTAATGTAACCCCAGATGGTAATGCCTGCAACCCACGGAGTTTCCCACATGAACGGGATCTGGTTGGCGTAGTCATTCTTTTGCTTGTTGTCATCGGCTTCACCGATATCGTATTCCGAAACTAAGAGCGGGAGGCCCGTTTCGTTGTGGATTCTCGTCATCTTGCTTTCAAAATCGGACTTGCTCATGCCCTTGCAGTCATGTGCCTGCTGGCCGTAAGCATCGACCGGAGCACCATTCTTAACGATGGTCTGCACGAGTTCAATACCTTCGTTCATCTGCCAAGAGAGCGTGTTATAGTCGTTATAGATAAGCACAGCCTTCGGCCAACGTTCGCGAGCCATCTTGAATGCAGTGGTGATAAAGTCATACTGATGCTTGCCATTGACAACACGGTCGCCACCGAGAGCTTCAATGATGTAGGAGCCACCGCATTCCGTATCGTCAGTACTGCGGCCTTCTGCACCTGCAGCCGGCTTACCGTAACCGGAGTGGTAGTTGTCGCCAGCCCAAATAGCTTCGTTCACCACGTCGATGTATTCGAGGTCCGGGAACTTGGCGGCTACAGCGTCAAACCATTCTGTAATGTATTTCTTGGTGAGTTCTACAGTAATGCCCGGATTCTTCTTTTTGCAGAGGAAGTTCGGGTACTGCGAGCCCCAAACGAGAGCGTGGAATTTGAAGTGACGCTCGCCCGGTTTTTCCTTGGCCCACTTGTAAGCGCCTTCGCACTTGTCGTAGTTATCCCAGGCAAACTTACTTGTACCGCTGTTGCCATTAGAAAGAGAATGGATGGAGCCCCACTTACAGCCGTTTTCAGGCGTAATCTGGTTCCAATAAGTGCCCATGTCGTCACGGATTTGACCACTCGTCGTGATGTTACCGACAAACTTAGCACCGCCATCAGCTAGAGCGGCATTTGCAAGAGAGGCAAAGCCTGCGATGGCCATAACAGCAAGAGAAAGAGAGATTTTTTTCATAATCCTAATCCTATACCCAAAAGTTAAACATCCATATAACCATTCTAAACATATTCTCGTTTTTATGGATTTCTCAAAAAACGCAAATACTTATCATTGATAAAAAATCCATGATGGAATATTTTTGTATGGAACATGCCTTTTATAGGGTCTCATCCATGGCCCGAAGCATTTTCACAATTGCTTATTTTTTTGTTACTTGATGCGGTGGCCGGTGAGGTCGAAGCGCTTGCCGTTTTTCTCGATGTAAAGCTTGTTATCTTGGACGCGGAGGCGCGGGATGGACGCTTTTTCGAGAGTGCGCGCGGAAAGTGATGTGCGAGAAGCGCGGATGCCGACCGTTTCTTCGCATTTTTCACCTTCGCAGAAGCGGATATTGTCGATGTTCACGTAATTGCCGACAATTTGCATTTTGAGGACGTGTTCGCCAGCGGAAAGCTCGCCCACTTTGGATTGCACGGCAGAATAGGTCGCCCAATCTTCGCCCTGTTTTGCGATGATGCTATCGGAAACGGCTTTTCCATCGACAAAGAATTGCACGCCGGCCTTTTCGGAAGCGGTAGCCATCAAGACTTCGACGGCATATTTCGCGGTTTTTGCGACATTGACGGTGTATTCGAGCCACTCGCCCTCTTGCGTGTAGCCCACAGCATAACCCTTCGAGAGATCCGCGGAATCTAGGACGACGATATCCACGGCATCCTTGCGGTAAAAACCGCCTTCGTTTGCGGAAGACTTGTCATAGAACGAGACACGGCTACCGCCAAGGTCGTAATTTTCGGCTTCGATTTTTCCGGGGATTGCGAGAGGTGAGCCAGCAACGGCAACGCCATCTTCGCCGATTTTGCCAAACGGATCTTGCTTGGGCGGGTTCGTCTCGACAGTATCGGCCCAAGCCATATGCATACGATCCACGCCAGACTGGTTCACGATCTCGAGCTTGGTATTTACACCCTCGCCACTGCGCTTGGTCATGCTGTACCAGTCGCCATCACGGAGACCCGGCCAGTAGAAACTGCCCATTTCCCATTCGCGTAGCTGATCGGACATGCCGCGAATGTAAGCCATGAAATAGTTGGTCGGAGTGGAATTGTAATCCATGTAATCGTAATGCACGCCGTTCTTTTCGCCGGGACTCATAGCGCCACCCCATTCCGTACAAACGGTGCGGTCGATGTACTTGCCGACCTTACCCTTAAAGCTATTCTTCCAGCCCTGTTCAGTGGTGATGCTCATGTTCCAGAACGTGTATTCGTGAACGGCAAAAAGGCAGCCTTCAAAGCGCGGGTCGTCAGCAATGTCCGGGATATTCCAAGCAAGGCCCGAGCCATCGAGCAAAATGTGGTCACGCGGAACGTTCGGGAACTTTTCGAGCCATGTTGCATACAAATTGCGAAGTTCATCTTTGCTATACATGTGCGGTTCGTTGAAAATTTCGAAATAGGCGTTCGGATGGTCACCGTATTGTTCAACGAGTTTGGCCCACATTTTCCACCAGTCATCCATATTCTTCGGACCCGCAGGCTGCGCGGGACCCCAATAGCCCATGGCCACTCGCCCATGTTCAAGCGCAGCGTCCAACGCGCCGGAATACATGTCAAAAGCTTTAAGAATTGTCGGTTCATTTACTGGCATGCGCACGCTGTTTGTACCGAGCACTTCCTGGAACTGCCCGACAATGCGGTCTGCAATGGCATAAGCCGATTCATGATTGTCCGAAAGGCTGAGGCCCGAAAGCACCAGCACATCGGAGACGAAGTTGTCGCGCTTATCGGCCCAGTTCACGCCACGAAATTGGCTGGTAACGGCGAACGAATTTGCGCAAAGGAGAAAAGCTAAACCAAGAACTCTTAACGATTTCATAATAGCATCCCGTTTTCATTGTTCTAAGGAACCTCTAAAATAGAGGTGACCTACACTAACCCACCTATAAAAGTATTCTTCGCAGGGCAAGAAAGGATGCAGAAATATTAAAGTTCTTTTGTCAATTTATCAAAAGGAAAAAAGCCCCGGACTTTTTCAAGTCCAGGGCCTTGTGAGTGAGGAGGAAATTCGATATCAAGAATTGACTGGGTGGGGCTAAAGCCCCAACTCTTTGGCTCGGTTATAAAAATGAGCAAGCTCATTTTTGCAACACTCGCCTTCTGAGTTGTCTTCGTTGCCTCAGGATGACAACAGCATGGATTCCCGCCTGCGCGAGAATGACGATGCCCGGAGTTCGAGATGACAATTAGCGGACGGAGAGTTTCATGGTCTTTTGCATGGAGCCGCTCTTGACGATGGCAAAGTACATGCCGGGTGCAAGAGGAGCGTTCTTGCCGAATTCGGCGAGGCCTTCACCATGACCGCGTTGCGTTCCGATGAACTGTCCGTTGACACTGACAAGATGGACAACGTAATCATTTACCGGAGCGTTCACCATCAAGGCTATGGAAGCACTCGAATGCGGGACGCGACTCACAGAAAGCGATGCATTGCGCATTACAGGCATTGAAACGGCCGACGGATCAGCTTCGAAATTGTACCAGTCCACATTGGCAAGATATGTATCTTCGCCAGTGTAGGTAAACGTGAGCTTTTGCTTGCCAGCGGGAAGCGTGATTTTTGTCGATGTTTCGTACCAATCATCCCATGCGGTAGACTTTGATGGATCCACCGTAAGCGTTCCGAGAATCTTGCCCGTAGAATCCGTAACAGTAATTGCGGCTTCTTTTTCGGCACCTGTTGCCACGCGGCCCGTCAAAACGTAACTACCTGCAGCCGGGACATTCACATAGTACTGAGACCAATCGCCATCGTTAATCCAGCCGATGTTCGGAGTGCCCTTGGAATCTTCTTCAATTTGCACACCGTCCATAGCGACATAGTTTTCGGCCTGAATCTTATCTGTAATTTCGAGCGGTTCGAACGGAGCGTTCGTAATCTTCAAATTGCCATCGAATTCATAGACCTTGCCCGGGATGGTCGAAGTCGAGAACTTATTTGTACCCGAAGTCACATTCAGCGTGCTACCTACGAGAGACTTGATAGCGACATAAGTGAGCTTGCCGCCCTTCCATGCCATGGAATCAATTTCGAAACCACCACGAGCGCGAATGCCCTTGACCGAGCCATCCTTCCACTGCGACGGGAGAGCCGGAAGCAAGTTGATTCTATTGTTGTGGCTCTGCATGAGCATTTCATTCACACCAGAGACTGCACCGAAGTTACCATCAATCTGGAACGGCGGATGTGCATCGAACAAGTTATTGTAAGTCTTGCTCGGCGTAAGGAGCATGCGAATCATTCTGTAAGCGTGGTCGCCATCATGCATACGGGCCCAGAAGTTGATTTTCCATGCAAGAGACCAACCTGTAGCATCGTCACCGCGCTGTTCAAGCGTCACGGCGGCACCCTTGATCAAGTCCGGAGTTTCTTCCGGCGTAATCTGAGCGCTCGGGAAAAGACCGTACAAGTGAGAAATGTGGCGGTTCTTATTGCTCGGATCATCCCAATCCTGGAGCCATTCTGTAATTTGTCCGTACTTACCGGTCTTTGTTGGCGGCAAACGCTTGACAGTTGCTTCCATTTTTGCACGGACATCTTCGTCAACGCCGAGAATCTTGGAAGCTTCAATCGTGTAGTTCAAAACGTCGCGGATAATCTGGTTGTCCATCGTCGGGCCAAAGCAAACATTGTAGCCACCGTGATCATTTTCCGGAGAATCACTCGGAGCGGTCACGAGATACTTGTTGCCCGTTGTTGGTTCTTCGACGAGGCTGTTCACGAAGAAGAGTGCAGCGCCCTTCATGGTCGAATAAACATCCTGGAGGTAAGCCTTGTCGGTCGGATTGTAGAGGAAGTGTTCCCAAAGATGAGTCGAGAGCCAGCCAGCGCCACTCGGCCAAAGTCCCCATGCACCATCAATCGGAGCAGAACGGTTCCAGAGGTCGGTATTATGGTGTTCCACCCAGCCTTCGTCAACGCCCCAATGCACTTTTGCAGTCTTTTCGCCCTGCGGGACCATGGACTTGATTTTGTCAATGAGCGGCCAAACGCATTCTTCGAGGTTGCCAGATTCTGCCGGCCAGTAGTTCATTTCGAGGTTGATGTTCGTGGTGTACTTACTGCCCCAAATCGGGTTCGTGTCCTTGTTCCAGATACCCTGCAAGTTAGCGGGCTGGCCACCTTTACGGGAGCTTGCAATGAGCAAGTAACGGCCATACTGGTAATGGAGTTCTACGAGAGAGGGGTCGTTTGTAGAATTGAAATTCTTGACACGCGTGGACGTGATATCGCCTGCGCTCTTGTCAGCAGTACCCAAGTCGAGTTTGACGCGGTTAAAAATCGTCTGGTAATCTTTCAAGTGAGCGGCAAGCAAATCTTCATAAGATTTCTTTGCAACCTTCGACATGATATCGGAAGCGATTGCACCCGGATCACCGCTCACATCGTTATACGATTTGAAGTTCGTAGCCGTCGTGAGGATAAGTGTTGCGCTGTTCGCGCCTTCGACATTGATGTTGCCATTCGAGACGCTAGCCTTACCGCCATCCGTCACAACAGTCAAGCGATTCTGGAACTTGATGGAATTGACGGTGACATCGTAAATGAGCGTGTTGCCATCGTTGCTCATGCGCTTGGAGTTATGCGGCGTAGTCATTGTAGCGCCAAAGCTCACGGAGCCGCTCTTATCAGCAGACAAATGAACGACAATCACATGGTCCGGATAGCTTGCGAAATATTCGCGTTTGTGATTGACACCGCTATGCGTGTAAGTCGTCTTTGCAATAGCTGTCTTGAGATCAAGTTCACGACGGTAATTCGAGGCACCACTATGAGACGTAGAAATAATCAAGTCACCCACCGGCTGGAAGCTTGCAGGACCAGGGCCAATCATGTACTGATTCACGATGGATTCTGCCGCACGATAATCGCCACGGAACAACGCATCACGAGCATCCTTCAAATGGCTTGCAGCACCCTGCTTGTTGTTATCGCCCGGGCCGCCCGACCAAACGGTACTTTCGTTGAGGCCAATGTAATCCTTGGTGACACCACCGTAAATGAGGCCACCCATGTAGCCGTTACCAATCGGGAGCGCATTCGTGAATTCGGAACCGGCATCGCTGTTGTACCAAAGCGTAAGCGGATTGTCCGTTGTCGCAAAAGAGCTCGTAAAGCCTACAGCACACACCAAAACTGCAGAAGCAACAAAGCGACTTGCTAAAGATTTCTTTGTTCTAAACATAGTGTTCTCCTCATAAACCAAAACACACCTTTTAAATGTTCGCTGGGTGGGGCATACGCCCCATGACGAGTGAAAAGATGCGACCTTTCCGTTATAAAAAATACCCCTCGGAGAGGGGTTTTCATATAGCTAAATAATTCTTCTCATTGATTTTTTATCAATAGGAAAGGGTCTCATCGACCAAAAATCTTTTTGAATGCAAAATGTACGTCATGCGGGCGGGGCCCCAGCTCGGAGTTGCGAAGGCCGCACGGGCCCCTCCCTGCACCCTCCCCATCCTTGGCCGACGCTTCCATTCTCTCGACGTTTTATTATCATCATTAAATTATTTAATAGTCTTTCTCGCTTACACCAACATATAAATCAACTTATCATTTTTCATACAAATAAAAAAGTCATCGCGGGGCGCTGTTGGAAGCCTCGCGATGACAGTTCTTCAATCGATTATTTCTTACTTCTTCACAGTGATGCGGAAGGCTTGGCCACCATTTTCAGCCTTAACAACGTACACACCAGAAGTTTTGACAACAAGAGATGTCATTGCCTTGAGATCTTCGACACCGCGAGTCGAGAACGAAGCGACCTTCTTGCCCTGAGCATCAAAGACATTGTAGTCCTTGCCAGCAACGATTGCAAGCGGAGCCTTATTCTTACCCGGAAGCGCCGTGATATCATCATCAGGCTGACCTTCGTAAATCTTTTCGATTTCTTTGGTTCCATAAGGAGCCGGTGAAATTTCCTTGTTCCAACCGAAGTTTCTGAAGCCGAGGAGAGAGTATTCCGTCGGATCGTTCAACTGCTTACGAATCGGAGCAATGCGGAACGTATGGCTATATTCCTTGTTGGCGTTCAAGCGGTAAGCAGGCATCGGTTCTGCGCCCCAAGTGTTGATACCACCGAGACCCATCTGGTGCAAGTCCACACGAAGCGTGATATCCTTGTCGCGTTTGAGTTCCCACGGGAGCTTCACATCGGAAAGCTGTTCCGGAGTGTAATGCTGAGCGCTGAATTCCATACGCGGGTTACCTACAATCATAAGGCCCTTTCCAGTCTTTTCGTTTGTAAGTGTAGCCCACTTCACATCAGTACGCTGGCCAGTTTCACCAATTTCCATGTACGGCACCGTCATAGAATCTGCATAGGTAGAGAAGAGACCCATAAAGCTGCCGCGATTACGTCCAAGGTAGTTTTCATGCGGGCCGCGGCCAAACCAACGAACCTTTTCGTAACCACCCGGAACCGTGAAGAGCGTTCCCACGTTCGGGAGATAGCTCTTGGTGCCATCTGGATTGAACGTGTAATCCACAACAATATCGCCACTGCCATAAACATAGTAAGTGAGTTTCATCTTGGAACTGCCCACATCCGGGAAGCTGAAATTGAACGTTATCTGAGTTTCTTGAGCAGAAACTTCCTTGACTTCGGAGGTCACGTTGCGTTTCTTGCTTGCGCTACGCCATTCGCCGTGGCCACGTTCCATGTTAAAGCCCTTGTCGTTATCGGTCGGAGCACGCCAGAAGTTCGGAATGCCGCCGTTCTTGATAATCGTATCGCCATCAAGAACATAGCTTGCAAGCGTACCGCTTCTTTCATCGAATGTAATCTTGAAATCGTTACCTTCGATTGTAAGGCCATTGCTCTTATTGACCTTGGTTGCATTCATAGTGCTAATATCAATTTCAGTAGACCAAAGCTGACCCAAGTCAATGCCAAACTGTTCGTGAGCAACACTGTGACCTGCATCTGCCCAGAGTTCATCCTTTTTCAAGCGGAAATCGATATCGAGGAAATATTCAGCGCCAACAGTAGTCTTGATTTCTGGCATCTTGATAGTCACAGTCTTCTTTTCGTTCGGACCGATGTTCAACAGAGAACCATCAATCTTACCCTCTTCAATAACCTTACCATTTTCCTTAATTTGCCAGTATGCATCGAGGAAGTCAGCGAGATTCTTGAACAGGTAACGGCTTTCGATTTCAATCTTGCCCTTAGCGGCATCGACGTTGTGGACACGCACTTGTGCGTACTGGTATTTGACTTCCCAAATTTCCGGCTGGAGCGAGCGATCCGGGAAAACAATACCGTTAGCGCAGAAGTTATCATCGTTCTGCCAGTCACCCCACATGCCACCAAATTCAAAGTACGGAGTACCCTTATGGCGAAGGCCCTGGTCGATAAAGTCCCAAATGAAACCACCGAAAGAACGCGGGTTGCCATAGAAAGCATCCATGTATTCTTGCAAATCACCCACGGAGTTACCCATAGCGTGCTCGTATTCGCACAACATAATCGGTTTGTTGGCATCGTTGTAGCCTGCAACTGCTTCAGGACCAAAGTACATCCAGCTATTCACATCGGCATTGTTCCAGTCACCTTCGTAATGCACAAAGCGAGTGGAGTCAATGCGGTGAGCGGCTTCGCGTTCAGAAGCAAATACGTTACCGTTACCAGCTTCATTGCCCAAAGACCAAAGGATAATAGACGGATGGTTTTTATCGCGCTGCACCATGGTCGTCATACGGTCCACAGCAGGAGCGCGCCAGTCGTCGCTATTCTTCGGAAGGTCGTTATTGGCACCATGGCTTTCAACGTTCGCTTCGTCAATCACGTAAATACCATACTTGTCGCAAAGATCGTACATGTACGGATTGTTCGGATAGTGCGACATACGGAGCGCATTGATGTTGAATTGCTTCATGAGAATCACATCTTTTTCCATGCGTTCGTATGTGACGGCGCGGCCATCATCCGGATCGAGTTCGTGGCGGTCCACACCATGGAATTTCACCGGCATGCCGTTCACAAGGAGACGCGGAGCACCATTTTCTTTCTTGATTTCAATTTTGCGGAAACCGATCTTGTTACTTTCGACCTGAAGGATCTTGCCATCAGCATCCTTGAACGTGAGCACTGCGGTATAAAGGTCCGGCGTTTCAGCAGACCAGCGCTTCGGAGAAGAATACGGAATTTCAAAATGGACGCTCTTTTCGGCACCATTTGCACCAATACCAGAAACCTTCTGAGCATTCGGCTTGATAACTTCGGCACCGGAAGCATCATAGAGAGAAAGTTCGACGGTATAAGATCCAGATTCCTTGGCAGTGGAATTATAGATCCAAGCGGTCGTCTTCAAGAGACCATCTTTATAGCCGTTCGTAAGCGTTGCATCAATCTGGAAATCCTGAATGTGAACTTCAGGAACAGCGTAAATATAAACATCACGCATAATGCCGGAAAGACGGATAAAGTCCTGGTCTTCGAGCCAAGAACCATCGCACCAGCGGAACACCTGCACGGAGATGTTATTTTCACCCTTACGGAGGTACTTGTTGATATCGAATTCATGGCCAGTGAAAGAGTCTTCGCTATAGCCAACGTAATTGCCGTTGACCCACACGTAATAAGCGGATTCAACACCTTCGAAGTGCAAACGAATGCGCTTGCCATCCCACTTTTCGGGAACCGTAAACGTACGGCGATAATGGCCGACCGGGTTAAAATCAGTCGGAGCATAAGGCGCAGAAACGCGGTTGTTCTGAGACCACGGATAAATTACGTTCGTGTAAATCGGATGGTCGTAGCCAAGAATCTGCCAAGAACTCGGGACCTTGATTTCATCCCACTTGGACACATCGTAATTGTCCTTATAGAAATCATTATTGCGCTGAGCAGGCTTTTCAACATGGAAAAATTTCCACTTGCCCGAAAGCGTCTGGTACCATTCCGAAGCGTGGCGATCGCCTTTCACAGCTTCTTCGACAGTCGTGTACGGCATCGAAGTCACATGCGGTGTAAGCGTATTCACGCCAAAAATTCTAGGCTTGCCATTCCATTCATCGTTGGGCTGAGCAAACGCAGAAGCTGCCAAAACCAAACCGGCAGAAATTGTCAAAGACAAAGTAGATCCGAACTTCATAGAGTCCTCCCGTTCATATTCCTGCAAAAAAAATACCCCTAAAAAAGGGGGATTTTGCACTCCAAAAACAATGTTTTATGGATATATTGTCAAAATGTCAATGGAAAAACACTCGTCAAATAATAAATTTGACTTACAATAATCATTCATAAAACAAAAACGGCAACTTGACCATTGTATTGCCGGATTTAATCTTGGGAAATTTCCAACGACTAACAGCTTTCACAATTTCACTATCAAATTCTTCGAAATAAGTATTTGAAGAAACAATGGAAATATTGGTGATTTTACCTTTCGGTGTAATCGTGAATTCTATAACAATCTTACCTTCAAAACCAGGTTTCTTTTCTAAATGCTTGTTGTAGATTAGGCGAAGTTCAGGAACACGCCGACGCAAAACCTTCATAATATCAGAAGCGGCACGGCCCTCACCATTTTCACTCTTTATACTAAAATCTTTAGGATTAAAATACGGTCGAGAAGCCGAACGAGGACCAGGTTGTTTGCGTTCTGCCCGCTTTATATCTTCCGTAGAAAGATGAATGCGTTCTGATTGCTTTATAGATTCCTCAGACAAAACAAAGCTGCCTTTTAAACGAAGCGTAACATCACTAGAATCCCTTATTTCTGCTACATCAACTTTTGGGGCGTGGGCTACAGGCAAATCATTAATATTTTCTACTTGTGATTCTTTTTCTTTGCAACCTGAAAACGCAAGCGCAATACACGCCGCAATTAACGCAACGAAAAATTTTTCAAGCTTACTTTTCATAGATTCACCCAATTTACAATTATTGAAGCCCAATTTACCCCTCAAAACACCTTGTTATTATCAAAACCGTGGTCTTGTTATAGCTAAAGACTATAAGAAACGCATTTTTCTTAAAAATTTTTATAGTTCTCCCTATTTTCCTATTGGACTAGTAGGGTTAAGTTTTTAAATTAATCCCGTCAAATGAACGAGGCGCTCCGAAAAGAGAAAGCCTGGAGGATTTCCGCTATGCGATGTCGAATGTGTAACCAAGTCCAAGGCGGGCGGGCCTAATACCGCCAAAATTTAACGCTCAGGTTTGAGCAAAGCAATTAACAATCGCGTCGCCCGACGCCAACAGTTATAAAACGATCGGGCGATTGCGATATTTCGCGCCAAGGCGCACAAGGGATTATAATAATATGACGACTCAGAACAAGCTCCATTTCGAAACTCTTCAGCTCCACGTTGGTCAGGAACAGGCAGACCCGGCAACCGATTCTCGCGCAGTTCCTATTTACCAGACCACCTCTTACGTGTTCCACAGCGCTCAGCACGCTTCTGACCGTTTCCACTTGAAGGATGCAGGCAACATTTACGGCCGCCTCACCAACACCACGCAGGATGTTTTCGAAAAGCGCATCGCTGCTCTCGAAGGTGGTATCGCAGGCCTCGCAGTCGCTTCTGGAGCAGCAGCTCTTACTTATGCCATCACGGCTCTCGCTCGCAAGGGTGACCATGTGGTAGCACAGCGTTCCATTTACGGCGGTACCTACAACCTTTTGGAACATACGCTCAGCAAGTTCGGCATTGAAACAACTTTCGTCGACATCCACAACTTGAAGGAAGTCGAAGGCGCGATCAAGGACAACACGAAGCTCGTCTTTATCGAAACGCTCGGCAACCCGAACTCTGACATTCCGGATATCGAAGCTATCTCCGAACTCGCTCACAAGAACAAGATTCCGGTCGTGATCGACAATACCTTCGGTACTCCGTACTTGATCCGTCCGCTTGAACATGGTGCCGACATCGTCGTGCATTCCGCAACGAAGTTCATCGGCGGTCACGGTACGACTCTCGGTGGCGTGATTGTTGACGGCGGTAAGTTTGACTGGGCTGCATCTGGCAAGTTCCCGCAGTTCACCGAAGTGAACCCGAGCTACGGCGTGCCTTTCACGGCAGCAGCTGGTGCAGCAGCTTACATCGTTTACATCCGCGCTATTCTCCTCCGTGACGAAGGTGCAGCCATTTCTCCGTTCAATGCATTCCTCCTCTTGCAGGGCACTGAAACGCTTTCGCTCCGCCTCGACCGTCATGTGGAAAACACCAAGAAGGTTCTCGAATTCCTCTCGAAGCACCCGA